>CEUI01052557.1_pt1 | contig 37269 bp, 24 predicted proteins | sample 531411 | NCBI WGS metagenome assembly CEUI01 (sample SAMEA2622841, study PRJEB7988) | marine metagenome | isolation source: saline water (ENVO:00002010), including
GGGAGAAAAATCCAGTGGAAGCTCTAAAGTATGAAAGAATAGAAACACGAAAGAAGATGAACTGGATTGCAAGATTCACTCTTTCGTTGATTGTGTCAGGAACCTTTTTGGTTTTGTTATACCTATTATTTTTTACGGATCTCAAAGATGGACATAGGGATCTAATCAATATCCTTGTTGGGGCTTATGTAGGTGTGTTGGCCAAGTCAACTGACTATTGGTTCAAAGATAAGGAAGATGCTGAAGATAAAGAATCCGCAGCATTAAACGGAAATGGAGAAGGTAATGTCTGATTTTAATGATTTTGGTTTTAGTACAGTGAGCGCTGATGAGTATGAAGCGCAGCAAACAAAGACAGTAGATACGGCCAAAGAAGTAGTTTCTACAGCCACGGCTAGTATGAAACCTGAGTTAGAGAAGATTGAATCTAAAATCTCAGGTTTGACTGATAGTATGAGAGTATTAAGTGATGAAATGGCTGATCGAAAAGAAGAACTCAATGACAAATGGAGTTCTAGGATGAATGAGGTTGAGGACTTAATTCTTCCACTCCTTCAGAATCTCGCAAAGGATGGAGATAAGAGGGAATGGATTAAGTGGCCAAATAGGACTGACATTTTAAATAAACAAATCGATGCAATAAAAGCAGTAACGAGAGGTGACTTTTAATGGCATATTCAGAGAAGGTAATCGACCACTATGAAAAACCAAGGAATGTGGGTAGTCTTGATACCAGCGATGATAGCGTTGGTACTGGTCTTGTGGGAGCGCCTGAGTGTGGTGATGTGATGAAATTACAAATAAAGGTTGACGATGAAACTGGTATGATTTCAGATGCCAAGTTCAAGACCTTTGGATGTGGTAGTGCAATTGCTGCCAGTTCTCTTGCCACCGAATGGGTTCGTGGTAAGTCAATTACCGATGCCCTTGAGTTAGACAATACTCAAATCGTTGAAGAACTTTCCCTTCCGCCTGTTAAGATACACTGCTCAGTCTTAGCAGAGGATGCAATCAAAGCAGCTATTGGAGATTATAAGAAAAAAAATAACATTGATTAACCTTTAGACGAAAGTTTAATATGGCAAGTGATGATTCCAAAAAAGAGGTTAATAATATAGACGATGCTGGTTATCACTTGATGTTTGATGATGTTGATATGTCTTCAGCACAGTCAGCCATTGAGTGGATCATGGAAGCCAATCTTACTACCGATAAAAAACATGATGAATTAAATTTGGTTATCTGTTCTCCAGGCGGAGAATTACCTGCTTGTTTTGCACTTATTGATGTCATGAGAGGTTCAGCTATTCCGATAAAGACTACTGGACTTGGTATGATTGCATCATGTGGTCTTCTACTTTTCATTTCAGGATCTAAGGGTAGAAGAATTTTGACTCCGAATACATCTATACTTTCTCATCAATTCAGTTGGGGAACGTATGGTAAGGAACATGAACTCTTTGCTGCACAGAAAGAGTATGACCTTACTACAACCAGAATGTTGACACATTACAAAAAGTGTACTGGTTTGAGTGATGACAAAATTCGGAAATACCTTCTTCCACCACAAGATGTGTGGTTGGATGCTAAGGAGGCTAAGAAACTAGGAATTTGTGATGAAGTAAAGGAGTTAAACTAATGCCATTACAAACACAAACATCAAGTGAGTTTTTCACTAAGATTACAGAGATAGTCAATAGGACTAAACTCAGTTACATGGATGCCATTCTACATTACTGTGATAAGAATGGGATGGAACCAGAGACTGCGGCCCAGTTGGTCAATACCAAACTTAAGGCCCAGATAAGGGAAGAAGCTGAAGTACTGAACTTCCTACCTAAGACTGCCAAGTTACCAATATAGGTCACTTGACAAATACCATATATATGGTATAATAATTTTATACGTTGTTAATACATTGCACATTCTAATATAAGGAGTATATATGTCGTTCGCAGATATGAAGAAACGTAGTAAATCTGATCTTTCAGCTCTAATCAAAGAGACTGAGAAAATTTCCAATCCAAATTCAAATTTCGGTGATCGTGATGAAGGTTACTGGAAACCAGAGTTAGACAAATCGGGAAATGGTTATGCCGTTATCCGTTTTCTACCTGCACCAGAGGGAGAAGAACTTCCTTGGGCACGTATCTGGAATCATGGTTTCCAAGGTCCAGGCGGTTGGTATATCGAAAACTCTTTGACTACTCTTGGTCAAAAAGATCCTGTGAGTGAACACAACTCACAACTTTGGAACTCTGGAATTGAGGCAAACAAAGAGGTTGCCCGTAAACAGAAACGTAGGTTGAACTACACTTCTAATGTCTATATTATTAAAGATCCTGCAAATCCTCAAAATGAGGGTCAGGTCTTTATGTATCGTTATGGTAAGAAAATCTTTGATAAGATTAACGATCTGATGAATCCAGAGTTTGAGGATGAGTCACCAGTAAACCCATTCGATTTATGGAATGGTGCGAACTTTAAGATGAAGATTCGTAAGGTTGAGGGATATTCCAATTATGACAAGTCGGAGTTTGATTCTCCTTCTCCACTTCTGGATGACGATGAGCGTCTGGAAGAAATATGGAAGTCTCAGAAGTCACTCAAAGAACTTGTGAGTGAGGATAAGTTCAAGTCTTATGACGAACTTAAAACTAAGTTGGATCGTGTTCTTGGTCTTACAACCTCGGCACCTGTTTCAACTCCCGATACTTCTTCGGAAGTTCCTTTTGATGGTGGTCAACCATACACTCCACCACCTGCTCCAGCAGCTGAAACTACTGAAGAAGATGAGGGTATGGATTATTTTCAGAAGTTGGCAGAGAGTGCTTAACCGGCAGCTAATGCTTTATCAGTTCTAGCAAACTGTAATCCAGTTATGTTAGTAAGTTGAGGAGCATTTTGAATTGTGATGGTACGATTATCGTTATTGACAATCGTACCACCTTCTCCGATTGGACTAGTAGTTGCTGCAGAAGTTACATTTAGAGTTATACCTTTGTCTAAACTATTAAATAAATCTGCAAAATCCATTTTATCAGAATCTATCCCCTTGAAAGTCTGCATTGCATAACCTAATGCAGACACTCCTGTTGCAACTTCTTGTAATCGTGCTGGATTTTTGATCTTGGTAGTGGCTTTTTCCACCACACCCATGAAAGATTCAAACGATGTTTCCTTGCCGGGAGTCCAGTTATTTCCAACTATTGTGGCCATATCTATACCCTGAAAGGTTTTTATAGATTTTCCTAATGGGAGAATACCAGCTGCAACTCTTTTCATCATTTCAGGATCAGCCGCTTTACCTAATTTTTCTGCTGCTAAAAGATCAAAGAAAATCTCTAGTGTCGATCTTCCAAACACACTTGTATCAACTATCTTGGAAATATCTACATTAGCAAAACCACCCATTGCATTCCCAAGAGGGAGAAGTCCATCTCCTATTGCTTTTAAATTATCTGCTTTAAGGTCTACTGACTTATGTGATATTTTTGTTATAATATCTAAAAATTTTTCTAAGTCGGTGTCACCAATCCAACCACCTTCCATACTAAATCCAGAAAATCCAGCTATACCTTTTCCTAGAGGCCCGATACCTTCACCAAGTTCTTTTAATCTTTTTGAATCAATATCTTTATCTTTAGATAATCTAACTATCGTATCAATAGGACTCTCTACACCAAAGAAAGATCCCAATCCTTCCATAACTCCACCAATTACACCAAGAACTTTTCCAGCCCCAAAAGCTGCAATTCCTACACCTATACCTGCAATTCCTTTACCAAGGTGAACTAGTTTTTCGGCATCAATACCTTTTAGTTGTTCAAACACTCCTTTACCGATACCACCAACAAAACCACCTACAGCTTCACCAACATTAGTAAGGAGTACTTTTAGATTACTTCCAGCACTATCTCCACCTAATCCCGCTATCCAATCTGCAAGAACTAAACCACCCATAAAAGCTGCAATACCACCACCTATTGCGGCCATACCTGAGATTACTGCAACTTCTCCGCCAGGAATTATACCTATTGCTGAACCACCTACAATTAATAGACCAAGAGCTTTAAGCCCAGCACCATCTTGTCCTTCCATAGCGGCAACAAAATTCCCCATCAATTTTTTAATATTTTCACCTTTTAGTCCGAGCCATTTTCCAATTCCTGCTACTGCATCAGCTGCAACTAGACCAGCTGCAAAAGCAGCAATACCAGCACCAACTGCACCCATTCCCGATATAACCGCACTCTGAGTTTTAGTAATCCCAATAAGACTACCTGCTACTATTAATTTTCCAAGATTATCTATACCAGATGCATCTGTAGTTTCAAATGCAGTTTCAACATTTGTCAATAATGTACTAAGACTAGTACCATCAAGTTTGATCCAACTCGCAAGTCCAGCAATGGCATCAGCCGCAACCAGACCAGCCGCAAAAGCTGCAATACCAGCACCGAGAGCTCCCATACCTGAGATTACTGCTTTTTGAGATTTAGTAATCCCAATAAGACTACCTGCTACTACCAATGCTCCAAGAGTTTCAATTCCAGCTCCATCTGTTCCAGTAAAGGCGGTTGTAAAATTGGTAATTAGGGTTGCAAGACTTGAACCATCAAGTTTAATCATACTAGCAAGTTTTGCAATACCATCTGCTGCAATGATACCAAGAAAGAATCCACCAATACCAGCACCTATTGCAGTCATACCTGTTAATACAGCCTTTTCTCCACCTTTCTTTTTTCCAATAAGAATTCCAGCTGTTATCAATGCCCCCATGGCTACTAAATCAACCCCAGTAAATGCACCAAAGACATTACTTACAAGAGTGTTTAAATGACTTCCATCAATCCCTACAAATTCTGCCACTTTAGCTGCCCCACCCAATCCTAATATAAATGCACCAATACCAAGGGCAAGTGAGCCCATTCCCAGAACAAATTTTGGACCGATCTTCGTTATTGCTTTACCTATTGCACCAATACCGGCACCAAGACCACCAAGAATACCTGCAAGTAATCCACCTGTTTTTTTATCACCAGATGATATTGATTTAAAATTTTTACCTAATGTTTCTTGAATTGATTTGAGAGTACCAAGAACTGCATCATCATAAGTTTTTCTCTCTGCAGCTTGTTCTGCGGCCTTAGCCCTACTTGTAGCAGATTCTCCTGAAGAATCTCTGATCCCCTTGTTGATCTCTTTTAGGGTGGCATTTAAATCATTTAAGGTTGCTTCTGCCATTAGTGTGACCTCTTAGCTTGGTTCATTTTCTCGTTTTCTTGTTCGACATGCTCCATTAACATATCGACATAAATTTGTCTCTCAAATGGAATCATATTTTCTAATTCTGTAAGATTCCAATTATGGTGCTGAATCATAGCAAAATTCACTGTATAGTGATTTGCTAAGGAATCGTGACTCAGCCCAATGCGAAAAAATCTGCCAACCCTTCCAGTGTTTTTGTGTCTTTTGTTCCACATTTTCCACAGGTCGAGGTGACTTCTTTTTTTATTTTTGGTGCAGTCTCAAAGAAGGTTTGAATTTCTTTGAATTGTAACGATGACAATGAATTTAAAAAATCATTTACCTCATCTTCAGTATAGTCAGATGTCTTATGCATCTGTTCTCCATCCATGATGTAATCTATACATGCACTTATCATTTTGAAGGTACTATCAACTAGGTCTTCCTGTTCTATACCTTGTAACTTATTGGCCATCTCCATAGCCGGATATTTCATTTTCACTTTTATCTTATCAGTCAAAGAGACTAAATCTGTATGGTTTTCAGTCTTTACAATCTCTATTTCATCAATATTAATAGATGATTCAAATGTACATTCCTTTTCATTTGTACAGATTTTGTCTGGATCTGTATATTTTACTTCAATCTGATCTCCAACAGAACGTGCCCTTAGTTGGAGAAAGATATATTCAATATCGAACATTGGAAGAGTATCAATATTTAACTGAGACTCTATACAATTATTGATAATTTCTTTTAAGGCCCTCGTCATGTCTTCTTGGTCATTACTCTGCATGGCCATCATTAAGAGTTTTTCCTCTTTGACAAGGAAGGGTCTAAATGTAAGTGACTCACCAGTTGAAGGGAGAGTCAATTTGTGTTTCATTACTGTAAGTTTCGGCAAACTCATAATGTACTCCTATTTAATAATTAATTTTATCCTACACTAGTGGGGTCGAACATTGCATTGGAAACTGCTGGTCGTTGGCCAACATTTCCTGTTATATTTCCACTAAGCCATCTTTTATATTGTATGGTTACTGGAAGTCTAGCAACTTCATTTCCACCACCATGAGATAATTGAACTTCAGCCACAATACTGGGCCATGCCCCTTCTAGTGTTATTTCGTATGGAACTTGTGCACCGAAATCTGAAGATATTTTATTATGTTTTCTTATCAACATTTTACAAGCATAGGTATCATAATAGTTTAGATTTCCAGTATTTGGATCTATTATTTTATTTTGCCACTCATCAAAGAATTTCTTTTGAGCCATATCTTCAGTCAAGTAAAATGTCATGGAAAGTTCTTGATATGCCACTTTGTATGGCATCTGGTAGGTAACTCCATAGATAGATTTTTCACCAGCTGATAAACTTTTAGTTGGTAGGGCTACATTTTCACATAAAAATTGTAAGTCTTTATTTACATTACCATCTAAAGCTGAAGGAATATCACTAAAAACAACTTCAAACTTTTCTGTAGTTGCAAGACCACCTCTATTTGCTATTACAGATTTTAACGTATCTGGTCTAAATGCATTTGCCATTAGTAATATCTCCTACTGTCCGCCCACACAGTCTTCTTAGATTCTTTCTGGAATCTCTCAACTGGAAGGAAGATTGCTATTTCCCATTCGTCCGCATCAATACGGACAGTTGATGATTTTACATGATCTCCAAGATACCTTTTTACACAAGGTACTGCTCTTCCAAATCTCTTTAGAATACCATAACTCAATTCAAGTCTTGTTGTCTTATCATATCTCTCATTACTTGCATATTTATTTAACTGATCCATCAGAACCGCCCGTTCTCTGGGTGGCAAGTAATGAAGATTGATTCCATAAAATCCACCTTTGGCCCTTTCAAATGGAAAGACTAGTGGGTACATATCCCAATATGGTAGTTTCTTTGCAAACTTTGGGTCATACTTATAGAAGAACATTTTCCCCAACATAATATCATCTTCTGGTTGTCTTTTCAGAAGTTGATTTGGAGTAACTGCTCTCATACGAGCACTTGCACTTGCCTGTTTTACTTTTTCTCTGAACCAATCCCCTGCAGCTCTAGCCTTTGCCCCAGCTGTACTGGTTTTTATTGCTGTCTTCAGTTTGTCGAGAAGACCCTCGTTTATTGCTTCTGCCATACTAATATTTAGTCAGATCATCCTCAGTTAATATTTTCCAACCCCATTTTCTATCATCACAATAGGCTTTAGCCGCTTTCCATTTGGCCTCATTGACTCCCCATGTCTTAACTTCTCTGATAAATCTACCTCTTTTCCTTCTGTCTTTGGGTGGGGCCCCCTTCGGTGGAGAACATTGGGCCTTTGGTTTGACTTCGATAAGACTTTCTTTGACTACTCCCTCTGATGTTTTGACCTTTACCCAGAAGTCAGGAAAGTATCTATGTCTTCTTCCATCAATTGGAGAACGATATGGTATGACTATTTCTTCACTTGACCATTTTAAAACAGATGGAGTTGTATCAAGATACCTCATGAATCTCAACTCCCATAGAGAACGATATGTTATGGCAGTATGATCCCCCTTATACTTTGATCTGTTCTTTGGTTTAAATTTTCCTTTGTAACTCATATAAATATCTATGTACCATTCTACTCGGAGATTTCATGGCAAATGTATTAAAATATCCTTTTGATCTTGAAAGTAATGCATTATACTCACATTATATAAGTTTCAAAAATACAGTACATCAAAAACAGACTACAAAAAGAGGTCATGGTGCTACTAGTGTTCATCTCTACTTACCACCAGATGCTCTTAAAACATCATATTCACAAAGTTATGCAGATACAGATTTGGGAGCAGTTGGTAATGTAATCAATCAAATTGATGAGAGACAAGTTGGTGCAGTGGGTGATGCAATTGCATCTGGAAGTGTGGGAAGAATGATAGAGATATTAAAAGGTGTGGGTGCAGATGATGCAACCAAGACAGCAATCACAAATGCAGCCGCGAGAGATGCAGTGAGTAGGGCTGGTGCAATTAGTGCAGGTGCTACTGCAGCAATTCAGAAAAGGTTAGGACAAGTTGTAAATCCATTTAAGGCTGTAATTTATAATGGGCCAGGTGGATTCAGAACATTTACGTTTACCTTTGTAATGCAACCAGAAAGTTCAGCAGAAGCCACAACAGTAAAAAAGATAGTGAGATATTTTAAATTTCATATGCATCCAGGCGTGAGTGATTTGAGTTTTACTAAAAAGGTAACGACAGGTGGTTCCCATCAAGAGGACAGACTTAAACAATCAACAGACCCAGAGACAAGAACTGGCTCAATAACATCTTCTGCCATGTTGACTTATCCAGACACGTTCATGATAAGCATGTTTCCCAATAAACAACCTCAATCAAACTCAAGTAAAAATTCATTGTTTAAAATTAAAGAGTGTTTTCTGGAAAGTTTCAATGTAGATTATTCTACTTCTGGTGGTCCTGCTTTTTTTGATGATGTAGATGGTTCTCCTGTTACAACTACTGTTTCAATGCAGTTTAAAGAGACTGAACTATTGACTAGAAACTCTATTGCACAAGGATTCTAATGTCTGAATATTTTTCAAATTTTCCAAAAATTCTTTATGACATTGATGGAACCAATTCTACCGCTCCTGAATTTTCTACTGCGATAAACCTTTTGATACGAAATAAACTCAGAGAAGTTGTCAAGGGTGATATTTCAATATACTATCCTTATGTCATTCCAGAAGAAATTAGAAGGCCAGATGTCCTATCACAAAATGTGTATGGTGATGTGTCCTTTACATGGACTATCTTCTTAGTCAATAATATACTTGATCCTCTTTGGCAGTGGCCAATGGATTCCAGAGTCTTTGAGTCATACATCACTAGAAAGTATGGTTCCGTAGGTGCAGCTAAAACTACAGTTCATCATTATGAATATACATGGCATGAGAGGGTTGAGGCCACAGGAACTTCTGATCCCATACCTGCACAAAAATTAGAAGTAGATTACGATACATATCTGGGTGTCAATGAAGATTTCAGAGAAGTTATTTACAACTTTGAATATGAAGAGACTAAAAACGAAGCAAATCGTGAAATATCTTTGATTCAACCATTTTACATAAGTCAAGTCATAGATGAAGCCAGAGGACTATTCAGATAATGTCAGGAGGAAACCTCACAAAAGCACAAACCGAAACTGCCCATAATGAAAAAAATTTGGGAAGACAGGTTGGTGAATATAAAATAAATCGAATTAGAATAATTTCTCCTTTGAGGTCTAAGGCTCTTGGAGTGGGATCTTACATAGACATTAGTGAGGGTACAAAGGCAGTTTGGTCTGAGATTAATTTTTATGAAGACATTGATACTCCAATAGTCTCAGGAGACATTACTCTTTCTGATGCAGTTGGTATTGTAGAGGCCACACCAATTCTTGGTGAAGAAATATTAGAAGTCTCCTTTTCCACTGCAGGTGCAGTTCCTTTACCAATATCTGCAAATGCAAATAATGATCCACCTAGTGATACAATTATAGTTAATAGGTTCAGGATACACAGAGTTGACCCACCAACAACTGGTAATCAAAATTTTAGATCAATAAAACTTCATTTCGTTTCTGATTTGGTTATGAAAAATGTACAAATTGAAGTTCAGAAATCATTCAAAGGAACTGCTAATTTTCCTAAAACTATTTCTGATATAGCAAGAAGTATATACTATGATTCTTTTTGTATGAGTAGTAATCCCACCAAAAAGGAGTTTAAAGTAGAACCAACGAAAAGTATCTACTCCGTACATATACCAAACTGGACTCCTTTTAAGGCAATTGAGTATCTTGCATCTAAGGCTGAATCAGTAAGTTCTGATGCAAATGGTGCTCACTTTGTATTCTACGAAACTCTCAAAGGATATAGATTTGTGTCTATCGAAACATTGATGAAAGGTGGTTTCAGAAATTACGGACAAGTCACTGAAGATGATGTAGAATTTCAAAATAAGGTAGGATTCAAATATACAGAACATAGTAGTAAATCTCAACCAACAGCTTTCTTACCAATTTATAATGAGTATAAACCAAACATTACAAGACCATCTCATGTGGTCAAATATTTTATGAGGCCTGCAAATATTGGTGTGGATGAACTTTCAAAAAGGTTTTCTGTATCTTCTTTGACTGTCTTAAATTATCCAGACACACTTCGTAATTTGAGGTCTGGTATGTATGCAAACAAAGTAATTACACACGATTTACTTGGGATGACTGTTCACACAAAAAATTATTTGTATAAAAAACAAAAAGATGTAATTAGAATAGAAGAGGATGGAGTTCAAACTCTAGTAGATAATCCAGACAAGTTACCAGAGGATGCAGAGATTGATATTGACAATTTCACTACTGCAGAGGGAGGGGCACTCTGTTCTGAATTTGCAGATTACTTGGATAGACCACAATCTCATGTGTCTTTATTTCCCTCAACTAGAAATATTAGCACAAATTTTGGAAATGGACCTACAAAGAAAACCTTCAGAGATCGTAATGGTGATTTGATACCGAATGTAAATTTGAAAACTCGTACTATAGATGGAAAACCAGAAACAGCATTCCCTATTGAAACTGATAGAAACATTGAAGAAGTTTTGGGTAAAAGAATTTCACAAAAAAGACAAATTGAATCTGTTAGAATACAGTTTCAAGTTCCTGGCGATTCGGCAAGGGAGGTTGGAGATTTGATATATTTTAGCTATCCTTCTGATGAACCAGAAGATAGAAATACTGGTAATATAAAAGAACATAAGTACCTAAGTGGTAGATATTTGATTACAGCCCTTAGACACAAAATAACCCCAGAAGAATATGAAATGGTGGTTGAAGCCTCTAAAGATTCTTATCTTTCAGAGCCGTCAGTTGGATTTAAGGCAAACATTCCTAAAGTACAAACCCCAGATGGAACTAATTTTGTTGAAGAAGGATGATAATGAACAATAATTTCATGGGAAAAGATGGATTTGTTTGGTGGCAAGGTGTGGTAGAAGACCGCCAAGATCCATTATATTTGGGTAGATGTCGAGTTAGAATTCTTGGATGGGATACTGAAGATAAAGTAAAGATGCCCACAGAAGAGTTACCTTGGGCCTTTCCAATTCAACCAATCACTTCTGCTGCACAAACTGGTGTGGGTATGAGTCCAACTGGACCAGTAGAAGGAACATGGGTTGTTGGTTTTTATCGGGATGGCGAAGAAGCTCAAGAAAGAGTTTTCTTTGGAACTTTGGGTGGTATTCCACAAACTCCAGGCAATCCAACAAAAGGTTTTAGTGACCCTAGACTCACCAACGATGAAATTAGAGGACATGGACTAGATGAAGAGTATGGAATAGTTGGTCCAAGATTAGAGTACGGTGCAAAATCTGATAATAGAGTACCAACCGCTCCTGCAGGGATAGACCTTTATACTGGGACTAAAAAACTTAGTGTCGATCAACTTAAAGAAAAAGATGGTCTAGGAAACTATGTACATCGTGAAATTGCGGCTCATGGAGTTGGTCCAAATTTATTGACTCCTGTTCAAGTAATTCTCAAAGAGTATACGTCCAAGAGTAGATACCCAGATGTGGATTACATAGGAGAACCTACTACACCAAGACCTGCATTAGGAAGATTTGGAAATTTTAAAGGTGTCACTTCTCATACTGGTGGTGGTATCGTAAAACAAAAAGTAGAATGGTCAAAAATCACTCAAAACATTAGAAGATCAAAGATTCAAGATTCAGGACCACCAACTTTTGCAAGATCCACATGGTCTGAGATAGATCCAGCCTCTATCAATAAAGCAAAGTATCCATACAATCATGTACACCAATCAGAAAGTGGACATATTATAGAAATTGATGATACGCCAGGTTTTGAAAGACTACATCGTTATCATAGGGCTGGTACATTTGAAGAGATCGGTGCTTTAGGACAAAGAATTACAAAAGTGATGAATGAAGATCAAACATTCAAAATGATGAACTCGTTTGAAAAAATCTTTGGTGATTCTTTGATCAGTATTGATGGAGATTTGGATATAGTTTCAGAGAGAGGTTACACTCACAGTACAGGCTCTTTCAGTCTCGATTCTAAATCTGCAATAAGGATGTCTGGATTAGGACAAGGATTGTTTTCCGCCCGTGGAGGTATAGTTGTCGATTCTGGTTCTGGATCATTAACTCTCAGAGGTCAAAATTTAATCCATGATTTTAAAGATTCTAGTGGTACAACAAAAATAAAAGGAAATCTAGTAAACAAGATAGGTGGTAAGTTTTCAACCAGAGCAAGTGGAATAAATTTAGGATCAAGAGGTGCAACATCTGTCAGTGCAGGTGGTTCTTACAATGTAATAACAGGAGATAACATTAATGAAGCCTCAACGAACTTGGCAGGTATATTTGGAGCCCCAGCAAGATCCTTTAAGTCTGCGATGGGTGAGATCATATTTGAGACTGCATTGCCTGGTCCAACTGGTTCTTTTGCATTCAATGCTGGACTTTCGGGATTACTTGGATCAATCTCAATGGATCAACTTGGACAAATATCACTCAATGTTGGACCTTCTGGATCTATTGCAAAATTAACTCTTGGGGCAACTGGTATTGAACTTTCTTATCTTGCAGGATTGGCAAAGATTGAATTAAATGCAGCAGGTGTTTCTATAAATGGATTAACCTCATCAATGACAGGATCAGTACAGGCAAAAGTTGATGGAGCATTGGTCAACGTGGAGGCTTCGGGAATCAATACTGTTAAGGGTTCTCTTGTAATGATTAATTAGGAGTGATATGGCAAATCCCATAATTTTTTGGACTCAACCACTAGATTCACCAGCTACTATTGATGAACCGCACATTTTAAGAAATGATTTAGTTACTATTTCTAGGAAGGCACCAACAAGTCCAGCAATTCCTGGCGTAACTGCAGGAGCATACTATGCTCAATTTAATGATGTTGCAAGAACAATTAATCCTGCAGCACCTGCAGTTCCAGAATCGGGAACCTTTGGTGATCCTGACTATGTTGCTGGTTCACCCGCAATTCCTGCAAATACACAGTACACTTATACGGATGAAGGTAAGATAGGTTTAGATGGTGGAGTGTTTGAGTTATTACCATTTTCGTCTGGGGTGTCTCCTGCAACAACAGTGACATTTACAGATTTCGCGGGAACTGGTAGGAGTCCATATCCTTCATCTTATGGAACTCCTGCAGCTGGAGATAATGGTGGTATCCCATTGTGTGGAGGAACTGCAAACATAGAAGTACAAACTTCTTACAGCCTTGCACCAATGTCAGTTGCACCCGTTTCTGATGGTACGTTTGGAACTGCAGCAGTTGGTGCAAGTGAATCTCCTGGCGGAACAGGAGAAAGTCCAGTTATAACTCCCGCTTCAATAACTGCAAATCCGTGGGTTGCATATTTTGGAGATACAACTGGACCTACAGTTACAAGATTTTCAGTTGATACATCAGTCACTAGTGTAGGTGGTGGTGTAACGAATCATGGTCCAGAAAATAGAATATCTGAACTTTATACAGTTGGTGGAACTTATCATAATGGAACTCAGGTTTATGATGTTCACAGAGGTTCAATTTTATTTGAAGTAAGACCAGATACAGAAGTAATTATTAGTGGTGGTAATATTACACAAAGTAGAACTGGTACTGCAAGTTGGGCAGCAGGACAAAGTAGAACATTAACAGTAACAACAAGTGGTGCACATGGACTTACGGACCAATATAATAGAGTTTACATAACTGGAGCTAGTAACAATGCAATGAATGGATTATGGAATGTTGCAACAGTTACGAGTGATACACAATTTACTGTAAAATTATTTGCAGCTCAATGTGGACCAGCTGCAGTTACATCATCTGTCAATGTGGTTACCTATGATGGTATTGATAAAAAGGGGGGTAAGTTAAGAAGTCGGACAGGATCTATTAACACAATACAGAAAGTTATAACTAATAATCCAGGCTCTGGCACAGAGGGTACTGAAGGCTATGTTGCACCATTCTATTCAATTGTATACAAATACATAGGTTCACATGGATTAGGTTCATCTGGGTCTGTCACTGCATCTGTTTCTGGTTCTGGATATTCTGGTGGAACTTCAGGGTCAATACAATTACCAGATGGAGATTTTACTGGTTCTGTTGCGATAGATAGTTCATCACAATTTACGAGAACAGTTTTAAGTGGTGCAGCAGGTGCAGATGGTGGAACATCCCCTTCAAATGTTGCAACTGGATTGGATGCAAGTACATTTAATGCAGGCAATGACTTTGAAGTTGTTGCTGGTGGTATGGCCGGAAACAATCAAGTTATATTGAAGGGAAGTGTTTCGCCAACTAGTGGTGTTCCATATAGTTTTCATGGAAATACAACTTCAAGTCAAGTTAGTACAATATATTTTACTGGTTCAAAAACAGAAAGGTCTTTATTTCAAGATGCAGGTTTTAGGTTAAATAGTACTACAGGGCGTGTTTTTACAGAAGGAGCTCCATCAACTCAACCAAGTGGAACTGATGGTATGCCAGGTGGATTTGACCCAAATAATAATCCGAATGGAGGGGTAAAAGAAATTGATACATGGTTACCAAGGTCTATGCATGCCAAGGCCAAAGCATTAGAAAGAAATGATATAACAGAGTTATTAAAAGCAAATACTTCTGGACAACATCAATTAGATCAAATGTTGAATTCTCCTATGGTAGATGCGGATGAAAATCTTACTACCTTGATGACTCCAAGAGAACAAAAAGAAGAAACTTGTTGGTTTACCATGAGAGCATTCAAAAATCCTAGTCATAGGAGAACTAATACGTTTGTTGAGGGTGAAGATGTTATTACAAGACAATTTGGTATTAAGGTATATACAAATATGATGAGTGATAGGAATGAAATAATTTTAGATTACGTTGACCAATCAAATAAGATTATGGTTGCAAACACAGATACTGCATTTGTTGCAAATGGCGTATCAATTACAAATCAACAACATTTGGATAATGGATATGCAAATGGAAATTTTACGAATCAATAGGAGATAGTATGGGAATGCCGGCTTCAATCTCAGGTGATCCATCTTTGGGTCATGCATTTAGTCCAAGTGCAATTACACCAACTCAAGCAACTGTTTTAATTTTAAATAAACCAGTGCATGTGGTTGGAGATGTAATTGGTGTACACGTTCTTGGAACATCGGCCCATGCTGGTACTATTGCACAGGCTTCAACCACAGTATTTGCAAATAGTAAAGGTGTTGCCAGAATTATGGATACTGGTGATTGTGGTGCTATGATTCTTGGTACTGCTGGAAATGTATTGATAGGAGGATAATGTCAGAGTGGAAAGAAGGAAGACCAGAAAAGGTAGATGATTATATCAGTGATCTCAACAAATTGAAAGATACGATATATCAAACCATCAATGATCTAAAAGATAAGAAGAAAGAACTTCTACTGAAAAAGGAAGAAGAAAAGGAAAAAGGTGGCTGATTGGCAAAAAGTACAATTAAGTGATAATCCTACATTAACTGCAATTGCTGAAACAGGAACACAGGCAATAAGTACAGTGAATGCTGCCCTTGAGGTGGTTAAAGCCTCAGGAGAAGCAGCAAAATTATTTTTGTTAGGAACAGTCAATCCTGCTGCATTGGCTTTGATTCTTCTTGCAGATCAATTAATAGCGGCTCTACAAAATTTCAGAGAGTCGGGTCTTTTTGTGGTACAAGTCAATCCATTTCAACAACCTTACGGATTGAAAAATACAAATGATATTGGTTTGGAAATGGAAAGAGATGAGCAGGGATTGGTAGTATTTAATGAAAGTAAAGTTACGGCCCCCAGATCATGGACTTCATTCTCAGGAAAAATATTTAAAGTCAATGATGAATATCGAAAATCTTTAGATTTAAAAGATTTAAGTTCTGACTACAGAGACTTTAATGGAGAAACAAAAGATTGGAGTACCTTTACTCCACCAATACCAAAACTCGACAAATCTTTAAAATTGGTGCCAGGTGGATATGACCCAGCAACATGGTCAGGAACAAAAGTAAAATATCCAACAACAGATTTTGGAATACCTCTACCAGAATTTCCTGCACCAGATTGTATAGAACTTCTTGCAGCTGCATTTGAGGATGAGGGAGATGTACCTAGATTTATACTTAATAGTTCAACTTACACAGGAGATGCATATACTTTTTCTGGTGATAAATTTCCCATAACAGATCCTACTGCATTGCTTCCTCAAGAACTTTACGAAACTGCAGATACTTCTGTGGCAACTGCAGCAAGACCTCTATTGACAACCAGAATATCCTCTGGTAAACCAAACTATCAAGGAAATACTGAATTGTCAGGTTTAAGTGTCTCTGCCCTGGCTATGGTAGTTGCAGCACAAAATCCTCAAGAGTGGGCGGATGAACTCTTAAAAGTCTTGGAATTTTTTCGTGGTTCAAAATCAAGTCCTGGCGTATTTGCAGAGCTTGAAAAACAGACCAAGGATCTTTTACATAAACTTAGTGAGACTACACTTCCAGTAGATACAGTTAGAATTAGAACAGATAATAGATTTGGCGGTGGTGATTTTGTTGTAGGTGATTTTGTGAAAGGTGAAATTAGTGGATGTGTCGGTAAAATTGAAACAATATCAGATAGTACTCCTAGTGTTATGAAAAGAAAAATTACATCTGTCAGTGTACATAGTTTAATGAGTGATGGAGCGCCTCATATGCAGATTCCAAAGGAGGATGTTTTTGATGAAAATAAAGATAATAATTTTAATGATGTAACAATGAAAATTAAAAATTATTCAGGATTGATACCCATAAGAAATTGGGAAGTGGGAGAAACAATATTTCAGGCAGAACCCTTTAAAACTCTCGATGGTGAAATAACTTATCAATATAAGTATTATCCCGAAAATCTCGGCAGTGGTGGGGCTATGGGGTTTCGTCCAATACCAAATAGTAGAAAACCAAAACAGGGATTTGTTATAAACCAATTTCCCACAGTCCCAGATTCGGTTACTCCCGATTTCTATAGTTATAGATTAGCAGATTTGATTCCAGGCTATTCAGACTTTTTTGATGATATGATCAACATTGCCGAAACAATAAAAGCATTTGCTGAAGGTGTACTTGAGGCAATACAAATCATAATTGATGCAATTGATGACCTAGTAGAATATTTTGAAGAGATTGCTGAAAATATTATAGCCCTTATTGAATTATTGACGATAGGATTACCGAATGCAGGAGTTTGGTTCATGGGTATGACCTCTCAAAATGGTAGTGATGCTTTCGCATCCGCCTTGAGGTCTGCCGGTAATGCACCAGATGCATCTTATAAAATATCTGCAGGATTTTGTTTTGTAGGAGCTCCTCAGTTTGACCCAGATCCAGTAAAGGCATTCTTTTCGGCCTTGGGTGTAGAGTATCAATCAGTCGGATGAACTAAATAATAACAGGAGACTTTTATGCCGACTTACACTAGAACTTACAAAGATTTAGATTTGGATTTTACAGCAAATCCAATCACAGGAGATGTAGCTATAGTTACGGATGCAACATCAATCAAAAGAGGCATACGAAGCATACTTCTAACGGAGAATCAAGAAAGACTGTTTCAACCAGAAGTTGGTTCTGGATTGAAAAATTTGTTATTTGAACCAATGACAAATATCACTACTCAATTACTTGAGGATGAAGTGAGAAATGCCATTGAAAGCTGGGAAGGTAGGGCTGAAATTGTAGAATGTATAGTGACGCCGGAGGAAGAATATAACAGATATAGAGTTGCTGTAACATTTAGAATTGTAAGTCAAACAGACGAACAGCGACTAGAAGTATTTTTATCCAGAGAGAGATAACAAATGGCAGATGTTTCTTCAAAATTAAAGGTTTCGGAATTAGATTTTGATACTATAAAATCCAACCTCAAAAATTTTTTGAGTGATCAGAATGAATTTGCTGACTATGACTTTGATGCATCGGCTATGTCTGTTCTATTGGATGTCCTTTCCTATAATACTCATTACAATGCATTCTATTTGAACATGATTGTCAATGAAATGTTTCTCGATACTGCATCAATTAGAAACTCAGTAATATCAAGAGCCAAACATCTTGGATATACACCACAATCAGTCAGGGGTGCAAAGGCATACGTTGATCTTACAATAACTCCTGCAGATACACCCTCAACAATAATCATAGCAAAAGATACTCAGTTTGCATCTACAGTAAATGGTATATCCTACATTTTCAGTACCACAGGTTCAACTACTGTAAATGTCAATGCAAATGGTATCTACACAACCGCAAATGTAGAAATAAGTCAAGGTGTCCCTCTGACTCATCGTTACACTGCGAACACAGATAATCCAGATCAAAGATTTATTCTTCCAAATGCAAATACTGATACAAGCACTTTGACAGTCAGGATTCAAACCTCTGCAGAAAATACCAATGTCTACACTTACACTATTGCAAATGATACGACTACAGTTACATCAACATCAAATGTGTATTTTTTAGAAGAGGCGGAAGATGGTAAATATGAGGTTATCTTTGGTGATGATGTCATAGGTAGAAAACCAGTAAGTGGAAATATCATTTTACTTTCCTCTCTTATTGCAGATGGTCAAGATCCAAATGGTGCCGCAACTTTTAATCCAGTTGGATCAGTTGGTGGTTATTCAAATGTTTCTGTTTCAACAGTAACTACGGCATCTGGTGGTTCTCTTAGAGATTCAATTGAGAAAATAAAGTTTAATGCCCCAAGAAGTTATCAAGCACAGAATAGAGCCGTAACGATTAATGATTACAAAAGAATACTTGAGAGAGACTATCCTGCCGCAGAGGCCGTAGTTGCATGGGGTGGTGAAACAAATGATCCCCCTGTTTATGGTAAAGTATATCTTGCAATCAAACCAGCATCGGGTCTTACTCTTTCAGATGCCACTAAAACTTATATTAAAGACACAGTGTTGGCCAATAGGAATGTCGTATCTGTAACACCAGAGGTCACAGACCCAGATTATTTGTATGTCACAGTTGACACTACAATAAAATACGATTCAACAAGTACCACTCTCACAGCGGCAAGTATTGAATCATTGTTGACTAATACTGTTTATCAGTATGGACAAACAGAGCTGGGTTCTTTCTCAGATCAATTTAGATATTCACCATTACTCAAGAAGATAGATGAAACGGAATCTTCTATTGAAAGTAGTTTGACTACAGTAAAATTGAGAAGAACATTTACTCCTACTCTGAATGTAGCAACTTCTTACACTCTTAAATACTCAAATAAGATTCCTACAGTCAATGGCATACCTCAAATCACTAGTACACAATTCTCACACTTTGATGACAATGGTACTCTTAGAACGAATTGTGAACTACAAGATGCAAATGGTATTCTACAAGTTTATAGAACATCTGGATCTGATAGAATAATTGTTGCAAATAATGTTGGTACAGTCACTTACAATTCTGGAAATGTTGCCCTGACCACTTTCAAACCAACAACAATTACAGATGGAACATCTAATGTTAGTATTACTGTTACATTAGACTCTAACGATATTACTCCATTGAGAGAACAAATTCTCCTTATTTCAAATAATGATATTTCTATTACTATGATTGATACTAGTGGAACTGGACAAACGACGGCTGTAACGAATACCACATCTTCGACAACAGCCACAGATACGACATCAACTTCAAGTAGTAGCTATTAATGAGAACAGACGGAGGAGCTCTATACACCCAGATAGAGCAACAATTACCAAGTTTCATACAACATAATCACTCAAAGTTTTCTAAGTTCGTAGAGAAATACTATGAGTTTTTAGAACTGAACCTTGTTACATTCAATGATCTTGATCTAAATGAAGACAAACCGATTCAAGAGAGTGATAATGTAACATACACAGTTACAGTTGCAACAGGTAATAATGCATACAGCAATTCCGTAAATAAGTACTTCGTCAATGGTTCGGTTTCTCCTATACTTAATGTATCAACAGGAACCACATACATCTTTGATCAGAGTAATTCTACAAATGCAAATCATCCTCTCAGAATATCCACAACTCCAAATGGAAGACACACACCAGGCGGAGAAGAGTATTCCAATGGTGTCAATGTTGTAGCATTTGGTACTCCAGGCACCGCCGGTGCACAAACTTCAGTTTATATCAGTCCAGATTTAGCAGGAACAGAACTCTATTACTATTGTAATACACACTCAGGGATGGGTGGAAATGTAGTCATTGGAAACACTACTCCATACATTTCACTTGAAAATGGTAATACTGATTCGGGTAATACAAACAATACCTATATTGACCTTGAAAATCCAAATCGTCAAGGTGATCAATTTCTAAGTGGTGAAACAGTTGAAGGTGCTAACTCTGGTGCAACTGGTATCGTAAGAGGTAAGTATTCTACTACACAAGCATATATTGAAGAAACTAATAATGGAAACTTTCAAATCGGTGAAAGGATTGTAGGCCAAGAGTCCAGAGTTTCTGCAAATGTTACTGCATACACAAGACAGGCTTTAAATGCATCAAGGAATGTCAAGTCATTTCAAGATGTAGATAAAGCACCTCTTGGTTTTGTTGAACTGTTCAGGAAAGAATTTTTACAAGGTGTTCCAAAGGGTGCGTTGGGTAGTAAAGCCAACATGCTCAAACACATCAAAGATTTTTATCGAGCAAAAGGTAATGAGGCTTCTTTTCAGTTTATCTTTCGTCTTCTTTATGGTAAAGAGAATGTTTCTTTCTATTATCCTAGTACAGATATTTTAAGACTTTCAGATGGAAGGTGGACTGAAAATAAGTCTTTAAAAATTGATTACGACCAGGCAAACAACTTTGCTTCATTTGAAGGTAGATTAGTCAGAGGTTCAATATCGAATGTTGTTGCCCTTGTCGAAAGAACAGAGACATATCAAGTTGGTTCTGCAACAATCTCAGAGTTGTATCTTTCTAATATTGATGCAAATAATGCATCATATAATGCAAATACAGATTCAAATTTTACATCTTTCCTATCTAGTGATACAATTACAACAACCACTGCCGATGATGACGGAAACTATGCAACGGCTCCACTTACTGGTATTCTTGCCTCAGTCGCAATTGATGCGGGTGGTTCAAACTATTCAGTAGGAGATGACATCTCTGTTTCTGGTGGTGGAGGTGGTAGAGAAGCTGCGGTTAAAGTTGCCTCTGTATCTGATGCTACAATTAGTTCTTTTGATATAATTGACCCAGGCGATGGTTTTGCAGTCGGTGATGGAGTTACGTTTACTAATGAAGGAACTGGTGGAACAGGAGGTGCCGCCAGAGTCCAGACAATCACTCCAACTGCAAATGTATTTGTTGATACCCTTACGATCAACCCACACAAAGAAGATTTACTCAGTGCATCTGCGTTTACTGCACCATTACAAGGTGCCACAGTAAATACCCATTTATTTTCAAACTCAACAACTACTTTCTCTGCAGGTCTTACTGGAACTGCACCAAAGAAAGGTGATCTTCTTTTTGAATTGAGTATCAGTCAATTATTGGCAGAAGATGGAGATACACTTACTACAGAAACAGGTGGAGGTGTTAGAAGATTTGATATAGAATCAGATGCAACTGATGTAAACTATAATGCCAATACTGCCAAGTTTGGAACAGTCGTTTCGGTAGATACTACAACCACACCAAATACTGTAATTTATGCACTTGGTTCAATTGTCATTGATACAGTCACAGGAACAAGAACTGTCAGAAACTTTGAGAACTCTGAAACAGTATTTGTTTATGACACACAGAGAGATGGAACTGGTTCACCTGCAGCGGCAAATGGATATAATGCCGTATTTTCTGATACTGGTGCCAACGTAGTCTTTGCAAATACTCCTGCCGCAGTAACCTCGAACACATATCATGGTGCATTGGCAGGGACTCTCAATGAAGTAGAGATTGGTGGTATTCGTTCAATACAAGTTCTCTCATCTGGACAAGGTTATACATCTATTCCAGTAGTGGAAATTGCAAATACCAAAATAGAATCTCTGGGTAATGCTCCAGATAAAGTGGGAGCTAATTCTGTATTCGTGACTCTTGCATCTGCAATAGCAAATCAGTTTACGTCAAACACGATTGTTAAAAATCAAAGTAATTCTGCTTCAGGTATTGTTCTTGGACCAATCCTTTCAAACACTGCTTTAGTTGCAACAGGAAATACTGTACTTAGAGTACAGATGACAACCAGTAATAATTTTTCCGCAAGTGATACTCTTACAGTATATACAAATAATGCAGATGAAAATCCAGTAGGTATCGGTGACTTCGGAACTGCAAACGTATCAACATCTGGTGCCACGGCTACGTTCACTCAAGCAGATCACGGATTTACTGTAGGACAGAGGATTGTTGTAACAGGTTCTAATTCTGGTACAGATGCAACTGTATACAATAATAATCATACTATTGCAACTGTATCAAACACTTCTACATTTACAGTAACATTTCCTTCAACTCCTAGTGATACGAGTGAGTCTGATCTCAGAACAAGAAGGATTGTTTCTGCAAATGTAGCTGCAAGTAATTCAGTCTTTGCAAACACAGGTGCGGCTGGTAATAATGCATCCATTGCTATCTCATCTATTGCTATCGGTGCAATTCAGTCAGTAACGATAATAAACTTTGGAGCTAACTATACAACTGCTCCAACTCTCGATGCTTCAGGTGTAGGTGGTGGAGACGCAACTCTGACCGCAACTCTCGGAGCCCTTGCAGAATATGATGGTTTCTTTGATGGAGCCCAAGGTCTACTGAGTGGTCAAAATAGGATGCAAGATAATTTTTATTATCAAGATTTTTCCTATGTGATTAAGACAGATATAGATACTGCAACCTATCGTGATCAAATCTTGAATCTTGTACACCCCTCTGGACTAAAAATGTTCGGAGAAGTGGTGATGTATTTGAATGCCACTGCAGGATTTATGAATTCAGCGGCAAATACAATCAACCACATACAAGCAAATACGGCACTCACTGGTGGTTCGGTTAATGTTCCAAATTATAGATTACATGAACTGACAATAGCGAATCAGAATTGTGCTTCATCCAATGTACAGATTTCAATACAGGCCTCACTTTTCAGACCAGCTATTGCAACACCACCAATTGATGTACAGATTGAATTTCCACATCTCAACTTTGATCTGATACTAGAACAATCAAATGCTGGAGTTGCCCTTGAGAGTGCAGGAGATGTACTTGGACTTGAAGCTGACGCCGACGCCCCCATGTTTCGATTTGTCAAAGAATCAGCTGATTTCAAATCTCAAGATAATGATATAAGAGATATAAAATTTAGTAATGATGGAACTAAAATGTTCATATTGGGTAGGAGTAATGATGGAGTTTATGAATATTCATTATCAAAAGCATTTGATATTTCATCATTTACTTATGTTAGGGAATTAGATATTGGTCCAGATGTGGCTTCAGATAGTGGTCGAGAGACAGCGGCGAATAGTATAGAATTTAATTTAGACGGAACTAAATTGTTTGTATTGGGCCAATCTGATGATGATGTTAATGAATGGGCTTTAAGTACAGGTTTTGATCTTTCGACAGCTACCTTTACACATAGTTTTAGTGTTAGTTCTCAAGAAGGTCAACCTTATGGTTTGGCATTTAATAATGATGGAACTAAAATGTATGTTTGTGGTTGGGCTGGAGATGATATTAATCAATATCAATTATCAACTGCATTTGATGTTTCAACAGCAGCATACTTGCAAAAATTTTCAACAGAAGGCACGGGGCGAAGTAATCCATCAGCAGTACAATTCAATGCAGATGGAACTTTCATGTATGTTTTGCAGGGTGATACCAATGCTCGTATTCAAGAATATAAATTAACAACTGCATTTGATATTTCAACAGCATCTTTAAACTACATTTCAATCATCGATCAAGTTTTTGATGTAACAGGTCAAGAAAACAGAGCAAGAGGTTTCTGTTTTAGTAATGATCATAATCGGTTGTTTGTTGTTGGTTGGCGTGGAGATAATGTTGTTGAATATGTTGTAAATAATGATGTAGATTTAATAGTCCTACAAGATGGATTTTCCAAAATTCAAATGGAGGAATTTGAAGGCTCCATTATACAAGAAAATGAATCAAATCTTGAATTAGAAGCTGGTGTAGATGATTCAAGAAATTATCTACTTTCAGAATCATATACTGAATCTACTCAAATTATAAGTGATGATCCACACGATCCATTTTATATTATGATGGAAGAGGATGGGAATGATTATCTCATTGAACAAGAAGGTACTGAATATGAATATTTTGTAAATGAAGATGATTCGGGTAGTAGATTCATGGGTATTGATAGACTCGAAACCCCCACTCCACTTAGATTGACTCTTGAATTAGAAGACCAATTTTTAGAAGATAGAATTATTGTAATTGATAGAACACACTCAGATGGTTTTTTGATGCCACAGATTCAGTTTCCAGAATCGGAGACAGGAGCTGTTCAAATTGACATGGGTTATGGTACTCAACTGAAACTTGAGGATGACAATTATCTACTGCTTGAAGGTACTGAAGGAATGTTTCCATTGTATTTGGCAATGGAAGATTCGATGGCAGATGAAATTATTGTTGGAACTCAAATTCAAATTAATCCAATTGCTCATCCAGATCCACCAGTACAACCATTTATAGTATCAACTGTAGACGAATCAGATTCTACAACTCCTTATGAAGAACAAGTATGGATTGCTGAAACTGGTGGTGAATTAGTAGAATTAGAAGATGATGATGGCGGTCATCTACTCCTTGAGAGTAATTTTCACTTGAAGATGGAGGGAGATGAGAATGCTGTAAATAGATTCATCTTTGATTTTGCCACTACGACAAAGGCTTCTGCAGTCCTTGAGAATCTTGAAGTCAATCTCCCATACGGAACTGAAAGGTCTTCAAGTTTTGAATATAAAGCAGAAGGTAATCTCAATGTCACTATGGGTGAAGAGTTTGAACTTCTTGCTGAAGATGGTAGAAAATTTGTAGAAGAATCTGTTCCTGACGATTTGGCAAACCTTACTACAGAAGATGGTGACATTTATCTTCTTGAACATTCTTATTTGAGTAATCAAAAATTAGCAATAAATCGAGCATCTGATACTACTGCAGAGATGAGAAATTTTATTGCTGCATCTTATGATAGAAAACCAAGTATCACAGGTACAGGCACAAACTTTGATTCTGATTTTAATGCACCAATCGTTCTTGAGGATGACGATCAGACATTGGTAGCTGAGGGTCCAGATGGAAACTTTAGATTAATTCGTGAAAACAGCGAATTAGGTATTCGACCCTTTGGAACAGAACACTCTGACAATACAACGACTTATATTACTCTTGAAACCTACACAGATGATGGTGATCTTATTCTGATTGAGGGTGATGATAGAACTTTCATGCCAATTGAACTTGAAGATGATCTGGGTAATTTGGCCCTTGAGGTTTCAGAATCTAATCCAAATAGAAGACTTCTCTATAATGATTATCTTGATGTTATTATTGAAGAAGAATTTGTGGCACTTGAGGAAGATGATAGAATCCTTATGGAAGATTATGTGTCTGGTGATCCTGAGGCTTACTTAGATGAAGATGGAAATAATCTTGTACTAGAACATTTAAATGATAATCTGGCAACAGAGGGTGTCACAGGAATATTCCACATAACTTATGACCTCAAGATTGAAGATTTTACTGCAAGTGTTGCCCTTGAAGATAATACGAGTATAGTTCTTGAATCTCATACACCTACTGGAATTGGTGATATTCTTCTTACTGCAAATGGAGATAGATTGATCCGTGAAGATGATGTCGGTGATGACAAGTTTTTCTTATCGGAAACATCTTATGCCAGTACTTATGCAAATGCAACAATTACAGTAGTTGATGACAATAGAAAGACCACAAATCAAACTAGAAACTTTATAGTAAATGATACAAATAGAGATAATCTTATTGCAGAAGATGGTAGTAATTTTGTTTCTGAAGTTGGAGAAGATGTTCCAGTTACATCAGAGATAGAAATTATTGGTGATGTGTTTCCACATGGGTCACATGAATTTGCAAGAGTGATATTTGCAGATGGAGATACTGCAGAAATTGTCAGTAGAACAAACGATTACCTCTATAATGTGGACTACGGTGCAATTCTATTAGAAGAAGACCCAATAACCCATGCCACAGAATATCTTCTCAGTGAAGAAGGGTCGGGTTCTAAGATCATAAGAAATTATCATCAACCTTCTGCTCAAAATTATAGACTTGAATATGCAAGACATAATCAAACAAGTTCTATCAATCAGACTGATAGACTCATGAAAACAGAAATTGGAACTACAGATACAAATAATATTGGAAGAGAATATATGTTTACCATTAATGGAATCACCACAGATGGAACAACTCTTCCAAACTTACATGAATGGTCTGAGATTCATGGAGACAATATCGTGATGGAGGATGGGGCAAACATTCTTACTGAGGATGGTGAGGTTGGTCAAGATCCAAACGCCATACTTCTTGAGTTTGAAAATGTATTGATGTCTGAAAACACATTAATTGATGAGGCTATTCTTGATGAGGATGGGGGTAATATAGTGTTGGAAGATGAAAGTGATGATAGTGAATACCTCACTTACGAAGAAAATGAGCATCTTGAGCTTGAAAGCATTGGTTATAATTACAAATTTTTAAATCTGGAAGGTGGGAAGTATCGAATTGATTTCATAGCGAATAATACCTTTATGAAATTAGACCAAGAAACTGATCTTTTTACGAATGCACCTTTCCGTGTCAATCATTTAGAACGAGTTCCATCTTGACTAAATATAAAAGAACAATAACTCAAAATATTTGGAGGATTTTCTGATGCCTGCTTTAGTAACAAACAAATTTCGTATCCACAACGCTAAACAGTTTGTGGAGGCTTTTGATGAGGTGTCCTATTCTTCGGGCGGTGCAGTCACAGACTCGAGCGGGCTCCTCAATTCAAATATGTATCTGTTTATCGGTAAACCAACTGCTTGGACAGATGACAGTACACCACCATCTCCTACGGATGCCGTAGCCAATACTCACTATGAGAACTGGCGAGACATGATTGCCGCAAAGAAGATTACTTCTTCCGATGTGTCTCATTGTATCCCAAGGAAAAACTGGACTAATAATACCAGTTATTTTGCATATACTCATACTGCCGCAGATTTGACTAGTCAAGATTTTTATGTCATGACTACAGATTACAATGTCTACAAGTGTCTTGCAAATAATGATACTACCTCTGCAGGAGCAGTAGGAACAACTTCTACAGTACAACCAACTGGAACTGGAACAAGTATCATCTCAACTGCAGATGGTTATAAATGGAAATTTATGTATCAAATCTCTGCTGCAGATGCACTCAAGTTTGTCACACCAAACTATATTCCAGTAGATACTGTAAGACGAGCCAATGGGCATCTTGCAAACACATTTGATAATTCACCTGGCCAGAATCAGTTTGATGTAGAAACTACAGCAGCATCATCTGGTAATGGTGCGATTGAAGTAGTTCATCTGACAAGTAGGGGAGCACAGTATCTTGGTGAAACAGGAACACTCTCAGGTTCACCAAGTAATACTTCTGCAACGATTTCTGGTTCTGGTATTGGATTAAACACGTTGGCAGCTGCTGATTGTATCGTAAATTCCGATATTTATTTTACTAGTGGAACCGCGGCTGGTCAAGGTGGAACAATTACTGATTACAACCAAAGCACAAAGGTAGTGACATTTTCTCAAATTGCAACTGCACCTGCAAGTGGTGACAATTATTCAATCGGTCCTAAAATTGTAATCTCTGGTGATGGACAGGCTGCTAATGCAAGGGCAACAGTCAATGCAACTGGTTCAATCAATGCAATAACAGTTGTAGCAGGTGGAAATAATTATTCCAATGCTACAATTACAGTTATCTCAAATAGTTCTCAGGCCAACAGTTATAACCCAACTGCTGCTACATTGACTCCTGTTATCGGCCCAGCTGGTGGACATGGATCAGATGCAGTTAAAGAATTGGGTGGTTTCTATGTTCTCACAAATGCTCGACTTGAGTATTCGGAATCAAACAACTTCACGACTAATAACGATTTCAGAAAAGTTGGACTTCTTGCACAACCAAAGTATGCGAATGGTGACTTTGCCACTGCATCAGTTGTGGATCAAGCAACCACGATAGTACTAACCTCATGGAATGGAACACAATATTCTGCCGATGAACTAGTAACAGGTGCAACTTCTGGTGCAACAGGAAGAGTGGTTGACTTCACAGGAAACAATACTCTTCGATTGACAGATATTATTCCAGCTGGAAATTCAACAACTGCGGGATATAATAGTATTCATGGGTATTTCACAAACAGTGAAGTCATTGCAGCAAATACAACTGGGGCTGGAGGTTCTGGTGCATCAGCCACTGCAAATGGTTCTGGGGCAGTTACTGGTGGAGACTTAACAAGATTCTCAGGTGATATTCTTTATGTAGAGAATCGTTCTCCTGTCACAAGAGCAGCAGACCAGATAGAGGATGTTAAACTGATAATTGAATTCTAATTTATCTTCTTTAGGAAATTATAAATGGCACTTACTACAGATTTCAATGTCGATCCATATTATGACGATTATGATGAGTCTAAAGAGTTTTATAGAATATTATTTCGGCCTGGTTATGCAGTTCAAGCGAGAGAAGTAACTCAACTCCAAACGATTCTTCAGAAACAGATTGAAAGAAATGGAAGACACACCTTTGAGGAAGGAAGTATTGTCCTTGGTTGTGAACTCAACTATGACAATGAAGTAAAGTCTCTCAAACTGGAAACTCAGTTTTCAGGTGCAGACCTTACAATCAATAGTTTCTCAGATGGTATCATAACAGGAGCTACATCAAACGCTCGTGCAAAAGTTGTAGCCACTGCTGCATCTACGGCAAGTGACCAACCTACTTTGATGTTTCACTATTTGAACAACAATGAGTTTGACAATGGTGAAACAATTACAGTTGCAGGAACAACAGTACAAGCAAATACAGTAAGTACCACAGGTGCCTCTGGTATAGCAAATGCAGTGAGTAGTGGTTCGGTAGTAAGTATCAACTCAGGTGTTTTCTATGTCGGAGGATTTTTTCTATTCAAAGATGCCGAGTCTTTAATTCTTGAAAAGTATACTAGTACTCCATCCTATAGAATTGGTTTACAAGTTACAGAAAGTACAGTAACCGCAGATTCTGATACAACTCTCTTAGATCCCGCACAGGGGGCATATAACTATGCCGCTCAAGGAGCAAACCGATATAAAATAAGTGTTGCCCTAAGTACAAAAACTTTCACGGCCACAGATCCAGTAGAAAATGCTGCAGATGATAACTTTTATCAACTCCTGAAAGTTGAAAATGGACTCAAACTTGAAGAAACAAAATATCCTGTTTACAGTGAATTAGAAAAGACTCTGGCCCGTAGGACATACGATGAGTCGGGTGATTATACAGTTACGCCCTTCAATCTACAATTGGCAACTCATCAAGGTATCACAGGAAGAACCATCAATGCTGCATCTACATCTAGTCTTAAAGGTGTAGGAACTAGTTTTGAAGGAACTTTGAAAAATGGGGATGTAGTATTTCTCTCTGGTAATACATCTGCCCTGGCTACAATTTCAGGTATAACCAACTCTACAGTTGCAACACTCACAAGTGTATCTGGTGGTTTTGATGCCAACACGGCAAATCAAGTTATCCAATTTGAGAGTAAGTTCTCTGCAGGACTTGATCCAGGCAAAGCGTATGTCAAGGGTTATGAATATGAAAGTCTTGCAACCAAATTTATCACAGTCGATAAGGGAAGAGATACTGCAACAGTCAATACTTATGGAATGAGTACGGCAGTCGGAAACAAATTATATATTAAGAATGCAAATGGATATTTTGATATATCCAAACACTCTATGGTTGATCTTCATAGTGTTACACAGGCCTCACAGAATGTATCTGGTGATGCTACGTCTGTTTCAACTTATGGAACACAATTTACACAAAGATTATCCCAGACTAAGATTGGAACAGCACGTGTAAGAGATATGGATTTCTATGCGGCATCTGGAAATACTGCAAATACATCTCACTCACATTCTGATTATATTTTATATCTTTATGATGTAAGAACATCAAATAGTAAAACAGGAACAGTTGCAGATTCAAATACAACAACCACAACAATAAAAGTAGGAAGTAATACATACTATACTTCTTCTGCAGGTGCAGTTGCCGCCAACACATTGTTTCCAAGACTGGCACAAGAAAATTCGGCTTATGATGGAGCCACAATAACAGTTACAACTCCTGTCCTAAACAAGATGGTCATGGAGGATTTAGATTCTGTCACTTTAGAAGATACTGCCCAGAATGGTGTAGGTACGTTAATATTAGAAGAACAGACTTCCGCAAATGGTGTTGCAAATGTTACCGATACAAGAGTTATCTCATCTTATGTGGCAAACACAACTGAAGCATTTGTAAATGTAGATACACCTCTTTCAGAGAGGACATATTTTTCTGCAAACAGCACGGGTGGGGCAGAGTCTGGACTATGCTCAACTTATGAAATTACATTTCAGTTGAAAGATGCCGAGTCAATTTCTGTAGCAAATTCTACAGTGAGAGTTGGAGATGCCGACATTGATGAACTATCGAAATACAACAATGTACCAAGTGCGAATGCAGTTCTTAAAGATACACAGTTTAATTCATTAGTCTACCCTCTACCAGATTCCCCAATACAAATGGCGGCAAATGTAGAGTTCACATACAAGACTTTTGAAATCAAAACAACTGATTCTTCTGGAAATTTTACATTAACAGTTTCGGGTACAGACGCATTTCCTCACTCTGATGGTACATTAACTTCATCACAGGCAGAAGAATCATTCATCATAGTTGCAGCAAATACTGACACAGTTGGAGAATCAACTACTGGTGTCAAAGTCTCAAATGGTCAGTACATGAGTTTTGGTTCCACTGATGGAGTGGATCGATCAGTAGTAATATCTTCCTCTGGAAAAACTGCAACAGTCAGAGCAAATACTGGTGCAACAATAAATGTTGCGGTGACATACACAGTTAAAAGTTCATCTCTTGCAGGAAGTGTCAGGGCAAAAGGTTTGACTGCAGGAAAATATACAAACAATTATACTGCTGGTGGTGCAACTGTTCCTCAACAAATAGCAAATGGACAATTTCTTGTTGCATCACCAACAAGAGAAGTTGGAACAAATATTACTCTTCCAATTTCTGATGTTTTTAATATTGTAAAAATTGTAGACTCTGGTGATACATCAACAGCCGTCACAAATGCAATGATGATTGCCACTGCAAATGATATTTCAGATTCATATTCTTTTGATACTGGTCAGAGAGATAATTACTACGACCATGCATCAGTTGCATTAAAGCCAGGTAAAGTTCCACCAAGTGGTCAAATCGTAATTGTGTACGATAGATTTACTCATCCATCTAGTGGTGGTTTCTTTTCTGCAAATTCTTATGATGCTCTTGTATCTGCCGCAACAGTTTACAATGGAGGTCAAAGCACATTTTCTTATTCTGCGATACCAACATACACAAGTCCTGTTTCTGGCGAATCTTTCAAATTGACAGATGTTCTTGATTACAGACCTTTGGTTCAAGATGATACCGCATCCATAACTCAAAATGTTGCATCTAATACTACTGCAATTTTGAATTCAACAATCAAGACTCCCGATTCTGATACCACAACAACTTTGGATTACACATATTTTCTTCCAAGGATTGACAAATTAGTTCTAACAAGAGATAGACAGTTTGAGGTTATTAGAGGAAAACCAGATACAAATCCAGTGGCCCCACCAGATGATGAAGATTCTATGACTCTTTATACTCTGAAGATCCCCGCATATACTTTTGCACTTACTGATATTGAAACTCGTTATATCGACAACAAACGATTTACAATGAGGGATATTGGTAAACTGGAAAAGAGAATCGAAAGATTAGAGTATTTTACATCTCTGAGTGTATTGGAAAAAGAGACAGAGGCACGAGATGTTACCTCAGAGGAATCTAAGGATTCACTCTTTAATACAACTGGTTCTAGGTTTAAGAATGGAATTCTTGTAGATCCATTTGCTGGTCACTCTATTGGAGATGTATCTAGTGATGACTACAATGCATCCGTACATTTTTCAAAGAAACAGTTACGTGCTCCATTCTACTATGATAATTTTAGATTCAGTTTCAACGAGACAAGTAGTAATAACGTAACGAAAACTGGTGATTTAATTACATTACCATTTTCAAATACTACATTCATTGAACAACCATTGACTAGTAATACAACTGCAATCAACCCATTCAACATTGTAAACTTTATTGGTGAGTTAAAAGTAGATCCACCATCTGATACATGGTTCGATCAAACAACAAGACCAGAAGTAACTACAAACGTGGAAGGCCATCATGACAACTGGACATTGAGTTCAGGTGACAGTAGAAAAGGATTTGGTTCTCAATGGGATGATTGGTCTGTAAATTGGTCAGGTAAACAAATAAATCCAGAACCAGAAGAAGCAGTTTCAAACACAACTGCCGCAATTACAAGGACTAGAAGTACAAATTTAATCGAGCAAAACAAAACTAAGTTTGGTATCAAATCCGATAATCCAGTTGAAACTATCGTTAAGACTGTAGGAAATCGTGTAGTTGATATGAGTGTCGTTCCATTTGTTCGATCACAGAGATTGTCATTTGCCGCCAGAGGAATGAAACCTCTATCAAATGTCTATGTCTTCATTGGGGATACAGACATGAATGCAAACACAGAACCTGCAAAGAAACTGGTTCTGTCTGCAGCAAATGGTGCATTTCAAGATGGTGAAATCATCAAAGACTCTGCAAACAATCAAGGTATAGTACGAATATCTTCAAATGTTGTAAGTAATGCAGCAACCATCTTTATCACAGACATTACTGGAAATTCAAGTGCAACAACTGGTTCACCTATCACTTCTCAGAATAACAGAGTAACAAATTCTTCAATAGGATTTGCAGCGGCCAATGTAGTTACTGGACTTTCAAGTGGGGCCAACGGAACAATTAGTACAATTACTGCAAACTCTAGGGGTATTCTTACCACAGGTATTTCACAGATGCAAACCAATGACCAAGGTGAGGTTGCTGGTGACATTGATGTTCCTGCAGGATTGTTCAGAGCAGGTGATCGAATTGTAAGAATCACAGACCATGCTAACAATGAATTAGCTTCAACGACAACTGTTGCGGAAACACTTTTTAAATCAAAAGGTCTTTTACAGAATAGAGAAAAACTTATTATTTCAACAAGAGAACCAATGCTCAGAAGAGAGTCACTTGGAGATGAGGGAATTGTTACGGATACAACAACCAGACAAACCTCACAAACCAATTGGATTAATCCAATGGCACAATCATTCTTTGTTGAACCAAGTACTTATCCAATGGGACTATTCCTGAGAGATGTGACATTATTCTTTAGTGGTAAAGATGATAATCTGCCTGTCACATTACAGATAAGACCTATGGTAAATGGTTTTCCAAGTAGTTCAATTATTTTACCATTCTCAGAAGTTACTTTGAATCCAGACAAAGTTCAAACTTCAACTACTGCGAATGCACAGTCGAGTAATACAACGACCTCAACTACATTTACTTTTGAGTCTCCTGTTTACTTGACTCCCGATGAGTATGCTATAACATTACTTTCAAATAGTACGGAGTATAAGTTATACAGTGCAAAGTTTGGTGGAAACTCAACTGGAACATCAAGAAAAATTTCTAAACAACCATTTGTTGGTTCTTTCTTCCGTCCACAAAATGCTGGAACATGGGAGGCAATTGGTGAAGAATTCTTGATGATGAGAATGAACCGATGTGAATTTACTGGAACTGGTGGTGCCAATAACTATGTGAGAATGGAATCACATGCAAATGGTGCAAATGGTAACACTGCAAATGTAAATTATCAGACATTTAAAATTACAAGTTCCACTATTGAGTTTAGTAATACTACTACAGATTTTGAGTACAACTCAGCAAACACTTCCAACTCTTTTGTAGGATATACTGCGGTAAGTACAGATCAAAACATCACTCTTGCAAATACAAGACAGATGACCATGAAAACAAATGGAATGTTTTCAATCAACTGTTCAATGTCAACTTCAAATTCTCATGTGTCACCAGTTATTGACTTAGACAGAATGAGTGTAATTACAATTGACAATGATATTGATGACGCAGTGATTTCGGCGAATGATGTTACTGTAACTGTAAGAGGTGCAGGTTATACAAACACCGCAGTTGGTGCAGTAACTGCTACAATTTCATCACCAGATCGCTCTGGTGGAGTAACTGCTACTGCAAATGTACATTGTGAAGTCACTCTTACGTTGTCAACTGCAAACACAAATTGTTTACTTTCTGCGAATGGTGGTTACACTGCAAACTCAACCACTCCTGGCCAGTTTGTCATTGGTGAGGGTGTAAGAACAGTTGCTTCAAGTTCTGATGCAGGTGCAGGTTCTGCGGTGTCTTCTGGAACTCAGATTACTGCCACAGTTTCGGGAACAGATAATTCTCATTTATCGGATGACAATGCGGCAGTTGGAATTATCACAGGACAAACATTTATAGGTGGTGATTCGTCCGCTAATGTTGCATCAATCACAATTAAAACTGCAGCAAACAACATGGGTGTATTTGCAAATGGAACATACATCGTTGCTGATACAACTGCACAAAATCCAGCCCTGACAAATTCTGGAAAGTCTGCGGCATCTAATACATTTGCAATTATTGATACAGTCGCAGGATTTGTATCTAATGTTGTTCCTTGGCCTGCAGCTTCTACTACTGGAAGTCCAGCCGGATCTGGGTATTTGACTTCACCAACAGTTACAATAACAAGTCCATTCTCTGGAACTTCTGGGGCATCGGCTATTGTAACTGGTGAAGATAGTGCATCTGGTGGAAACATTAATACAAGATACATTTCAAGAAGGGTTACTCTTGAAGATGGATTTGATGCATCAGATTTGAAAGTTATAATCAATGCATACAAACCAGTTGACACAGGAATTGAAGTATATTTTAAAGTCAAGGCCGATGAAGATCCTCAAGATTTTGATGAGAAGGGTTATACACTTATGACTCAAGAAACATCAAATTCAGTATTTTCTTTAAGTGAAGAAGATACCAAAGAGTTTATTTATCAGTCAGCAAATGAATCCATTGAGTACACTTCTGGTGGAGTAAAGTATGATAGATTCAAAACCTTTGCGATAAAGATTGCACTTACATCTTCTAATGCTGCAGTCGTTCCAAAGGTGAGGGATATGAGAGCTATTGCACTGGATACATAATGGAAACTGTACAAACCGAAAATAAATCTTTTGTGAGAGACTTGCACTCTAAGGCACTTCTCAATACAGACAGGGTTGCACTTGAGAATCATCGTCAAAAGATGAGACTACAAGAACAACAAAAGTCTGAATGGCAGATTATGAAAAATAAAGTAGATGAACTAAATACTGTAAGGGAGGAAATGCTTGAAATCAAGTCTCTTCTCCAAGAGTTACTACACAAAAAGGAGTTATAAAAAATGTCTGCCAACGTAGCATTATCAGAAACTTTTGACCAGTGGAGGGTAAAGACCAATGAGTTATTGGTGATGACTCAGACAGACGGCTCTCCTAATTTTGTCAAACTTACAAACGCAACCGATTCCACTTCAAACACTACTGGTTCTATAATTACCGCTGGTGGTGTCGGTATTGCAAAGAGCATGACGATAGGTGAAAATCTAAATGTTCATGGTAATATTCATGCAAACGGAGCCATTTCTGCTGATGGTAATCTGACACTTGGAGATGCTGCAACTGATGCGGTATCTTTCAATGCAGATATTAATTCAAGTTTCATACCAGATGCAAATGTATCTTTTAACCTTGGAAGTTCTACACAACATTGGGCAAATCTTTTCATTGAAACTGTAAGGGCTACACAAGCAACAGATTCGGGAGCCCCCGCAATCGTTATTGACTCAGATGATGAAGATGTTCGAGCAGTTACACTTACTGCAAATCAAACCACAGCAAATGTATTTCAACTTGATGCAGTTTCTCTGACCACAGGCGCAGCAATGGTTGTCAATGATACTGGATCTGATACATCTGCACGTAAGGTTATGTCAATCGTTCAGGATCATGTTGATGGTTATCAAGCAACTGCACTCGACATTCAATCTGATGGTGGACGAAAAGGTATCTTCCTTGACAAGAATTACACGAATATTCTTGCTGCTTCAGTTTATGGTATGCAAGTTGACCTTGACCAGACTGCTGCTTCTGGAACTGCAACAATCAACGTAACAGGAGTTGACATTGATGCATCTGGCGCAGGTGGTGGAACAAATGTTGGAACTGCAATCGGATTAAAATCAGTAGTCGGTGGAACGGCCGCAACAAAGTATGCAGGTGTCTTCACAGGAGGTAACACTGGTTTCGGAACAACAACTCCCGATGCAATGGTTGAGATTGAATCATCTGGTGCACAAATAAAACTCTATGATGGTACAAGTGGTGGAGTTACCTTTACAACTGCTGGAACTGTTCTTACATTAGGTGGAACACTTACTGCAACATCTTATACTGGACCAGTTGCTGCATCTGCAAATATTACAACAACTGCAGATATTGGTGCAAATACGGCATCTATCACAACTGGTGCTGCACTTGATGTAAAAGGTGCAATTGC
>CEUI01023555.1_pt1 | contig 37018 bp, 55 predicted proteins | sample 531411 | NCBI WGS metagenome assembly CEUI01 (sample SAMEA2622841, study PRJEB7988) | marine metagenome | isolation source: saline water (ENVO:00002010), including
TGTTCCGCTCAGGTCTCCACCCGCAGGGCCGGATGGTGCGCCCCCACCCCCTGAGCCGCCCCCATACAGATGCACAGTTTTTATCTGATATCTCTTTGGCCCCGTACTCAGCTTGAGTGTGTTTGGCCCTGATTTAAGTTTAAAACTAGGCATACTGTCTCTCTATGGATTTGTCGCTAACTGCTCATATACTCTAACGTAAAAACCTCGAAAAGTCTCTATCAGACCTGCCGATGTCACAAGTTGGATTTCTGCGGGAAACTTGCCCGACTCGTTGAGGAACGGTGGGTCTCCGGGAGCGGGCGGGGCAGGGAAGGTGCCTGATGCCTTTCCTGTGGTTGGGTCTGCGTCGAGGGTAAGGTCAAACTCCTTGCTCCCTGCCGTAAATCCAATAGCAAATTTGAGGCTACACCCTGTCAGGTCATAGTTCTCTATTTCGATCTCTATAGCGGGTGAAGTATCACCAATACTGTACTCAATCACCATTCGTTTTGCTCCTCAATATGTAGTTAAGAATAGACTTCAAATCTTCGTGCATCTCGCTTTGCTTTGAGTCTATAATCGCCAATCTTTTCTCGATGGAGTGAAGCTCTTTCTCCATCCCTCTCATTTCCTGCTTGATTTCCGTATGCACTTTTGCCGCTTCTCCTTTGCTCACAAAATTGTATGTCGTACTGCATGGCCCCGCCGTTGCGGATAGTGCTATCGTACTCATTACAATGGCTAGTGCCTTTGTGATCGTTGAGAGTTGCTCTCCCATGTTAAAACTCCGTAGCGGCTCTTGCGCCCATATCTAGTTGGTCTTGCCCCATTTTAGCTGTTCTGTCGTCGGGTGAAAAGGCGTTTTGCTGAACCCCCAAGGTTAATGGTGCTTGCGGCAGTATGCTAAAGTTGTAACCGGGCATTAAGGTTTCTAGAGATCTTCTGATTTTATAGGGAATATTTTCCTTCTTCTTGCCCATCTCGGCAACCACCGGAAGAATTATCTCAACTAGTTCGTTGTGCTTTTTGGGGTATAGGTCTCTAAACACCTTGGCTGAATAGCTATCTAGGGTGCCGTCTGCGATCCTTGCGTAGATGGATGCACCGTCATTATTGATTACCGCTATAGCTTTCTTGAGGTTGTCTATTTCTTCTTGGGATGGTAGTGCGTCCCCATTAAAGTCGGTGGTCTTGGTTAATACGTTGTCCCTTATATACTGCATCTCTTTCAGGTTCTGTAGTGCTATCTTTTGCGCTTGTGTCTCACTCAGGTTGGCTACCGCATCGAGGTTCTCTACCACTTGTTGCATTGTCTCTTCAGGCACACTCAAGGCTGCGCTCACATCTTGGTAGTACTTTTGGTAATCTTCCGCTATCTGATCAGCACTCTTCCTAAACTGCTTAACCTGCTCCTCGGACTCGCCTGTGAATTGTTTGGCATCTATTGGTGCGGCGGCCTTTATGGCGAATGCCCTTCTAGTGGCAATACTATCTGCAAGCTCTTCTGCTAGTCGTGTCGATTGAGTGGCCTTATCTATGACGAAATTCAGTGCCGCCTTGCTGTAGTCCTCACCGAAGAGCATGGCACTCTTAAGCGCATTTGTGCGGTCTACGAAGGAGCCTAGCGACCTAGCGGCTACGCGCATACCTGCCCAACGAAGAGAGTATGGTGCCAAGAAGGCATCCGAAAGGTTTATCTTAACTAGTGAGTCTTTATCGACTGCCTTATCGACTGCCTTACCAACGTCTTGCAGCATGGGTATGATTAAGTGCCACTTGCGGTCGTTGTCTATGAAGTCCTGCACGAGCTTAGAAGCGCGGCTAGCGGATAGGTCTCCTGAACGAACCATGCCCTTTGCGGTGCGATCTAGGCTGCTAAGTATCTCGTTCGTGATAAGCCTAGAGCGTAGTGCATACGGGTTATTGAAGTCTTGGTGCGAGTTAAGGAAGTCGCTCCTTCTCTGCTTTATTGCATCGTTGATGCTTAGTGCGTCACCATGCTGTCTAGTGCTAAATATTAGGTCATCTAATGCCTTTACTTGCTCTTTGGTCTCCCTCAGAAACACGCTCTCGTCATCAATCCTAGAAAGCATATCATTAAGTGCGCCCTCTCCATGCCGTAGAGCCTCAAGCCTTTCGGTTAGCCTAGTTCGCTCGGCGTGGCTTATGGATGGATCGTCTAACTTGGTGATGGATTCGTGTATTTCTTTTTGCAATTGCTGCGCTCGGCGCTTTGCAACAGGGGTCATGAATTGCAGCTTTGCCTCATTCAGTGCGTCTGCTACGCTATTCATCCTGACAAGCGACGAACCGGGCATACGCAGGGTGGGGCTAGGCGAGCCTGCGTTGACACCGGAAGCACTAGCACTACGTCTTGCCATCTTAGCCTGTCGGCTATTATCTACGATGTCTGTTATGTCTTTTCTCTTTTCGTGAAAGTACTTGTTTAGCGTTTCTAGTCTGCTCTTGATTGTTTCCTTTTTCAGTGATGGCATGACAGGGCGTGCGTCCGGGCTATTGTGTACTCGCATATTGGCGGCACGCATAAGCTTGCCATCTCGCAACAGTTTAAATAGCTCGTCACTGCCGGGTTTTCCGGCATGGCTGCGCGTTAGTCGCTTCGTAAAGTCGCGCCCGTCTGCTGCAATGTCGAGTAGTTTTTTTAAGTTCTTGCCACTAAGTGTTTCAGGGTTGCTATCGTGCATCTTCCTGACAAGCTTCTTGCCTAGCTTGCCCATCTCAACGACGGATTGCCCGCCCTGCATGGCTAGCGGAGACACTAGCCCTAAAGCGCCCTGTAGGCCTATCCCAACGCCTGTGTTCCAAAGCACATCTGTGGCATTCTCGGCGGTCAGGTCTTCGTCACTGTTTAGTGCTGCACTCTTCGCGGCTTCCCCTGCGGCATAGATGGCGCTCTGAGTGGCGGTCTCAGGCAACTCCCCGACTATCTTGGTTACCTTGCGTATGGCGGGCGAATACAGCATAGCGTCTGCTAACTTGCCCTTGGATTGTGCAGGTAGGATTGTCTTGTTGATTAGCTTACGCTTTGCGCCAAGCTTCTCGCCAACGCCCTTACTCAGCTTCTTGATTACGGCATCCTGTACGGTGGCGGCCTTGGCAGCCTTCTTAACGCTCTTGCCAAGCATTGAGCGCATAACCTTTTCAGCAGCTTCTTTTCCGATGAGCTTGGTTATGAGCTTACCCGTTGTCTTTACTGCCGCGCCGCCCAAAGCCATGCCCGCAATCTCGGTGCCGTACACGATGCCGGGGTGTACATCCTTGAGGTATTTAATTTCCTCTCGCATTTCGTCACTTGAAACACTTGCGTATATGTCAAAAGCACCAAGAGGATCGGCGGCCTCAATGAGACCTAGTGCAAGGGCAGCCTGTCTTTCGCTACCGTACTTGCGGTCTATTCGGCGCTTAACTGCGAGTTCCCTAGCCCACTTAGGTGGTGCTTCGTGCATAGTTGGGTCGAGCAGTTCCTTGCTCTTTGCCTGCACCCATTCGGGTATCTGCTTTATATCTCCGCTACGGTCTAGTGCGAATCCTTCACCGATTAACTCGCCTACCGCTAGCGCAGAACTCTCCTCCATGGGAGGGGTGGCCAAGGCTCTTGAGGCACGCTTAAGCTGCTCATCTTCCGCTAGCTCCGCTAGGGCTATTTTTTCCTGTTCTTTATCGGACATTGCTTTACTGTTCGTTCCGTCCCCTAAAGAGTCCCCCAACCATGTCAATGCCTTTACCGACCCATCCGCCGCCATCCTCTCCTTCGCGCTGTGCCTCGGTTATTCCCTTGCCCGTTGCAGCTTCAGGCACGCGCATGGCTGCCCTGCCAAACCCCAAGGGTTCGCCGAAGCTATTGGTGAACAGGATGCTGTGCGGCTCAAATACTGCGCGAGCAGTAGAGTTCTCTCCAAATATCTTGTGCGATGGTAGCGCGGCAATGATGGCTTGCTTGCCTGCCTCGCTAGGGTACAGTCTAATGTCTGCGGCTTGAGTGATATAGTGGTTAATCTTATTTGTTGAATCACCGACAAGCTTCTCAAATCGCTTGGCAACAGCTTCCGGGTCTCCCTTTATGCTGCCAACCCAACCCCGCATGGCTTGTCTATCTTGATCAGATATCCTTTGCTGTGTTTCCCTTAACTTCTCAAAGAGTATTTGATTAAATTGCGCCTTAAGCATATCCATCTCGGTCTGAGAGGCAGTTCTTAGAAACTCAGGAATAAACCTAAGCCCTGTTGCGGTTACTCGCCCGAAGACGCTTGGGTTCATCCTCTTAAGGGCATCTATTGTGTCTGCTAGTCCTTGCAAGCTTCCTGCCGCGCTCTCTACATCCTCTTGTAGCTTGGCTGCACGCTTTATCTCCTCTTTTGTTGGAGGGATGTCCGTAGTCGCAGCCCTAGACTCTCGTAGTTCTTTATTTAGCTCATTGACAGCCCTCGCCCCGCTGATGGTTGTAGAGGCGAGCCTAGCCTGCTCCGATGCCTCTTGCTCGACTATGTTTGCACTTAGGTCATATACTGCATCGGCAAGCTCTACTGCTTGGTTTTGGTCAAGCTCTAGCTTATAGTTTTTCATTATATTTCCTATTTGTGCCTTTACGTCACTAATTATGGCTTGCTTAGTTGCGTCTAGAGCCTCCTTGTCACTCTCGGCCTGTTGCACGATGCCATCTAGCACTCTCTTTGCTGAACCGGACTCTACCTGTAGGCTCTTTAGCGAGTTCATTTGCGCCATAGCAGCCCTCTCAACTTTTTCCTTGAGTAGGTTGTAGGCATTGTTTTGCCCACCAAATAGCCCCTGCCTTAGTGCGCCAATCATTGCAGCGGCTATCCCTAAGCTGCTGCCGAAGATGGGCCTAGAGGGGTCTTTGGCTTGCACGGCAGATATCTTACTGTTGAGTTCGTTTAGCCTGTTTGATGCCTTTGCGTGCGCGTCTTGAAAAGCTTTTTCAATCTGAGCATTCTGAGATGCAAAATTTCTCATCGCTTGGTCTTTCCTAGCCTGTTGTGCCGCTAGGTCGCTTTCCAATTTTTCGGCTAGTGCATCCTTTCGCAGCTTCTCTTTTTGCAGTTCAGCTTCTAAACGCTCTTTCTTTTGAGGTAATTGATGCTTTTGTTTTAATTTTTCTCTTGCTCCTTTTACCTTATAGACAGAACCCAACACCATCCCCTTGGCCAAGCTTGTGTCCTTCTCTTTCTCGGCTTGTTTCTGCGCCTGCTCCAACTTGTACTGCTCCTTGAAAGCTTTGCGGCGCTCAAATATCATGTTCTCGTTGCCGGGTGCCTCGACCTGTATGGCGGCATTTTTTTCTGCTATCGAGCGAAGCAATTCTTCAAGCGTATCCTTTTTCGGTTGCGCGGATGCGCCGCCAATCTCTAGGCTGTTGTCTACTGTGCTTGTGTTTGTTGGTGTTGCCATTAGTAAATCCTCATACTGAGAAAAGTCCCTGCTCGTTCGGCAGGTTAACATATGTGTCGTCGGCGCTAATGCCATTGCCCCTCAGAGATGCCGTGCTGCCGTATCGGGAGCGTCCCGGTGCAGTTCTCGCGGCATTGCCCGTGCGTCCTCCTCCACCAAACAACAGGCTTAGTGCCGATGGCTCGATTGCGCCGGGGTTGGTGCCTGTCGGTATGGCTGCCCCGCCGCCGCCTGTGGCTAGTGCTGCCCCTGTGCCGATGACGCTAAGTAGTGCGTTTAGGTTCCTGTCTTGCTCGGCCTGCATCTCCGCTCGCCGCTGTTGGTTTATTGCCTGTAGCTGTTGCTCCGCAAACTCCCTGCCGCGCCTTTGAGCCTCGGCCATACCTGCGGCAACACCACCTGAGAGTTGGGCTTGCGAACGCCCAAGGAACCGCGCTTTTTGCTCAGGGGTTAGCCGCCTGTCCGCAAATTGCGCTCCCAATGCCGCTCTTGCTCTTGCTGCGCGTCTTGCGAACTCTCGCAGTTCAGGTGTCACGCCTGTCTCGGCTTGCTCTCTGAGCTTTTTCTTTTGCCGATCTAAGTCTTCCCTGATTTGCTTTTCTTCTGCCGTTTCCACAAGCCCCACAAATTCCCCTGCCTGTCTTAGCTCAGGCCCCATGTCGAAGAATTCCTTGGCTTTACCAAAAAAGCTGCTCATATTTCACCTACACTGTCTTGGCATTCTTCATTTTGAACGCCGATTGTTTAGCTGCCACTTCTAGCAGCATATTGTTTAATGCGTATCCCTTTGTGGGGGTGGTCAGTGATGTTTCGACAATCCTGAGCTTCATGCTCTCGCATTTCTGTATCTTCGGCTTATGCCGGAATTGAAATACCCTGTCGATGCTGTTTCCTCCATAATACGTTGTGCCGCCATATGTTGCTCCGCCCCCGTAGGATGCCAAGCTAGCTATGTCAGAAGCGGTTATATTTATTGTTTCTGACGGATAAGTATTATAATCATAAAAAAGCTCTAATTTAAAGGTGGTGTCGGCGCTTAACTCCCCTAGAAGCAGCAGGTTTCGTATTCTTTGGAACCCTTGCGGGCCTGACATCTTTATCCAAGCAGTTTCTATGTCTGTTGATATTGGTGTCGAGCCATCACCAAAGTAGTCAGGGTCTTCCTGTAGCAGATCTAACGATGACTTATCGATACAGAACTGCCTACCATTTACAGATATACTGTTATTCTTCGTAGTCAAGCTAGAAGTGTACCACTGATCAAAGAGGGTGTTGTATATGACTGTTCCTTCGTCATGGCATATCCTAAGCTCATTTAAATCTGACAGGTGAATGATTGATGACACAGAAGTGATGCTGTCTACAACGCCCAACCCTACCTCGTTGAGCCTTAGAGATCTATCGATGCTGTATATGTTGTTGTAGAACTGAAAGAATATCCCACTGTCTGTGGACTTCACCGAGTCGGGATTGGTGCATCCTATGCTTTGCGAGAACGCTGTTGGAGGAGAGTAGCCTCCACCCGTACCTGACTCGTTAAGCGGAGACCCATAACTCGCCAAGGTCAACTCATTCTTAAACATGAACAGCTTCCCTGAGAGGCTAGCGATGCCGTTTATGTCACCGCCGTCAGGGGGCGATTCAATGTAGTGCAGGTCACTAAACTCCGCACTGCTGAACCTTACCTTGGGCTTGCTGTAATAGATTCTATTTCTGTTATCGGATGAGAGCAGAAATAGCCGCCCATCATGCACCGTCATGAGGTCTAAACTTGGCGGGGGGATATTGGCTACTACCGAATTGCTTATATAGAGTCTTTCGTTCTGAATGATTTTGGAATCAGGCTTGCTGAAGTTGTAGTTGGTGATTCCAAAGCCCTCGCTGACGAGAGCCTTGTCATAGTCATCGACAAGCACATCACCATCGTAGAATAGCTCTAATGACACACCGGGATCTGTGTCGGATGTTATATTTAGCGTGCGATATGCCTTGAGCAATACATTCTCTTTTTCGGTGAACTCATTAATGAGCGGCACTACTCCAAAGTCCAAGGTATTTGTTCCATCTATTTCGTTCGCATTTGCCGATTGTACGGTTACTATCTCCGATGGAGCAGACCTATGTACTTCTCCATTCTTGTCAGTCCATTCATAAATGAATGCGAATTGATACGTGGGGTTCGTGCTGCCTGCCGGGTCTATATACTGTGTTTCCTTGAGTGCTTGGTCGGGGTGTAACTTCTCTTTAAATATGTCTTGTACGATTTGGAAGCCTTGTTCGGCAATGCCAATGACATTTGGTGCAAAGTGGAAGTTATTCTCTACATATTCTGAACCGTTGAACGTCTTCAAGAAGCCGCCTGTAGTATAGAGGCTGCCTGAGAACTCTACGGACTGCCCACTGCCACCGAGGGCAATGTCGAAACTAGCCACGGATCGGTCATTCGCGGATGGCAACTTAAGACATGAGAACGATAGCTTGTTAGATATAAGCTCTATTTTGGATACATTTCTTGGCTCTATCTGACCCGAAGAACCGCAAAAAGCAGTTCCCGGCAGTATCTTTGCTACTGCGTGTCCCGGATGGATTAATTTGCCCAAGAGCGAGTTGTCTATTTCCACCATGTAAAGGAAGCTTGTGCCGAAGTTATCGTCAAAAAGGTTTATCTTATTGTTCTTTTTCGAGACGAATATCGCTATGTAGTCTTTTGCATTGCTGCCTGTGCCTGATGTGTACTTCGCAATGTTTGATTGTGGTCGCATGAATGGGATATTGGTACGTTGATCGACAACATTCGTTGGGGTTGGGTCGCGCAACCCTACGTCAACCGCTAGCATACTTGTGTATTCTTGGAAGTCATTGCCTACGTCGTACCTCTTGAGTCCCGTAGATACATCCCTGTCCTTTGCGAAGTGGACTGCCATGTAGTGGATGTCGCTACCAACTACGTCCGTTCGCGTATACTGTATGCTTCTTACCGTGTAGTCATCTCGATACTCATTAGTGGCCGGAACGCCCGAAGTCCCCTGCATGACACTAGCAACCAACATGGAGGGGTTCGATGAGTCTCCCAAGCCATTCATGACCCTGTCTTCTAGCTGAGATCCGGGGGTGTTTGGGTCATCGCACTCACAGGCAAAAGTTATGCCGACTTCTTCTATGGATGGGTCTCCCAAGAATGAGTTAATAATTATCTCGTCTGCCGTTGTGACGCTAGCACCAATATTTGCAGACGAATGCACGACCCCTGTAAACCCTGACGCGGAACTAGACTCTTCTATCTTGTAGATGGTCGGCAACACTTGTGGCACTGTTAGCAGGTCAGCGAATACGGTACTCATGTATATTTTTGAGTTCTGAGAATCATACACCGCTGACACATCGCTTCTCTTTATTGCGCTTAATGTTAGGTCAGGATTTGGGATATTTGCCCAAGTCCAAAAAGTTCCCTCATTTTGCACATAGGGTACGCTATTGCTATCTATCCTTACGGTGAAGACGAAGAACTCGCCAAAAGTGGCAGAGCTTTGTCTGCCTGTGCCGAAGATGATGAACCTATCAGGAGTCGATGACTGAGAGCCAAACGGTATGACCTTAACGCTTGTCCAAGTGGTGATGTTGCTTTGTGTGATTTTAGAGTCTAAGAGTATTTTTCCGTTGTTGGTGTCGTATATATTGATGCCTATAGAGGCATTCGTATTGGTGCCTGATGTGGAGGTATTCTCGGATGCCCAAACGCAACATCGAACCCCCGAGGTAAGCGTCGATTGGTCTGTGGATACGTTCTTCAGGTCGGAGTCACTGTCCTTGGCGCTAGGCAGTATGCCTATTCCTGTCTCACTTGTGTCTGCGGACAGGTTAAATGCCCCTGTATCGCGCCAACGCACGGACTCCCCAATGGCGCTACTGCCTGCATCTGTATAGACTTTGTTGGCCGTAAATATGACAGGTTGCTCTTTGTACTTGGCTATGCTTTCCGGCGCTTCTATGGGGTTTCCCTCAAGATCGTGCATGACCTGAGTCCTGAACCCGGCCCTCTTCTGAACATTCTTGCTCCCATCGAAATGCACGTTTTCGGCCTTAATAAGCTTGCCCTCCTTAACAAGCTTTCTGTCGGTGAACTCGTCCACCCCTAGACCGAAGTCGATGCTTACCTTTTGAGTCCTTAGCGGCATCTATCCACCAACAACCGTCATGTGAAATACCGCATTCAACTTGGTCTGCACCCCGCCGACGATAGATGTCAGTCTAATGTCTATCGTTGTAGTGGACGTTACCGTGCCTGTGGCAACATAAAGATCAAATGGCCCCGTTGCCCCCAAGGTGGCTCCGTCAACAGTCACCTGAACAGTTGCGTCCAAGGCAATAGGCTCATCTAGCGTTATAGTGTAGAAGCCATCATCCCCCGCATTTGCCGCCGACAAAATGTTCCAATGGTTTGTTGGTATGACGGGAGTGCCTGATGTTGCGTCAAATGTCGCTCTTGCCACAACAGCATTCTGAGTGTTCCGGTTATGTGGGTCGTTGCCCGATTGTCCGGTGGGAGTCGTGGATGTATCCTTTGTTACATTGTAGCCCGTGAAGCTCTTAGCCCATGTTTTGGATGCGTCACCAAGGTCATAGGTGTTATCGTCTTCGGGTTGAATGGTTCCTGACTGAACCGTGTCGTTTTTGTCAATGTATATGGTTCCCGATGAGCTAATGAACAAGCTTTGGTCTGCTGTTATCGAGGTCGCAGGAGAGATGTCTCCATAGCCCGTTGGTGCGAATGTCGCAGGAATAGTTCTGATGTCTGCCTTGGCAACTGCTTGGTTTACGCCACTGCTCTCAAGGCGAATATGTCCATATGTATCCACGGGCGAACCTGTCCCTGAGTCACCAAACCCCTTTGAGATTGTGAACTGATCCCACCGATGCCTGAGAAGGATTGGAGTAGATATACACTCCAAGGAAATTCCATACCCACCCGCAATGGCAGCAGTATCGTCACCCTGCATAACGACGGGGTGGTTGATGCTGTAGTTCCCAACCCAAAGCAGGTCGTTTACGTTGTCAACGCCCACCCGGAGAGAGGCACTGCCTTCGCCCAATATTTCACATGGGCCTGTTGCGTCATTGAGATAGACCCCGATCCGTCTCCCCGTAGCAGACCCCGGGCCGCCTGTTGTGGCAGGGGCATCGATTAAGATCTTGCTAACGCTTCCGCCCGTAGAACCCTTAAGGTATATCGCCTCAGAGGCACCACCACCATGCTTAATTGTCGTACTGTTTGTAGGGTCTAGCTCGATGCTAGCGGCAGAAGTGTGTTCAGGGGATATGAGTCTTGCTGCCGTAATATGGTTAGCTTCCGCATTTGCCAATGTGGAGGACAGTGCGTCAGCGGCATCACCCTGAGTGAACCTGTATAGGGTGCTGCCTACAATGTATCCCGCTTTACCCTGACCCAATACGTTGTTTACATATCCGTCAGTGAACCCGTCAGCAGATGGCAGCCCTGCACCACCTGACGTTAGCTGTATATCATTTGTTCCATCGTTATACCAAAGATCGTTGCTTAGGACGAATAGCATATTCCCACGGGGTGGGGTGGGGAATGATGCAGAACTCTGAAACCCGATGGTCTGTGCGGTAGTTAACCTATTGTCGTTGAATGGTACGTCAGCATTTATGTTTAAAGCCGCAGAGGGAATACTTGCACCCTCTGTTGTGTGGTCATGAGCGTTGAAGGTGGTCTCGATGAGTGTGAGGGAGGTGATAACCTTTCCTACTCCGGTAGCGGCAGTATTTGCCTCTCCTATGCTTGGGATTTGTAATATCATTATGATTCCTCTAGTTTCTTAATGCGTTTTTGCAGTTCGTCTATCCTCTTGCTTAGGGAGACCACTATTTTTTCCAACTCGCCTTGAACGTAGTTAACATCCTCGATATCGGAGTACTTTCTCTTGTACTCTCTATATGTCATAGTACCAATCTGCGTAAGAGCTTCTGTTTACATCCACCACCCGGTATGGTGCGCCCGCATCTCTATTCATGGCTATGCTTCTTATGCGCTCTCTTAGCTGCGCTTTCTCCTGCTCCAACTGAGTGTTGTCGCTCTCCTCTTTAATGAGGCACTTGGAGGCTGCGTCCACGACTGCATACTCCTCCCAACCGGGGCAAAGGAAAGGTGCTACATCATCAATTTGATCTGAGGCTATCATCGGCTCAAAGCACGGGATAAACCAAATTGTGATATCGTTATTGCCTTGATCGTTAATGAATTTGATATTTTTGCCTAGTACTGCGTATTGGATGTTGTGTTCAAAGGCAGTGTTTACAATTGGGGTGTTCTGAATGCTGTTTCTCTCAGCGAACATAAACCTTTGCAGGTTAATTGTTCTGTTTCCGGTCTTCAGGTCGATGCCGACAATCTTCATAAAGTTGTCAATGCCGAAGTCGGTTACGATGTTGTATTCCTCTTGCCCCGTGATGGTTGTGTCTAGCTTTTGAACGACATAATCCTCGTACTCGTTGACGAACATATCGTATAGCTCAGACAGAGACTCGTTGATGTACTGATTCAGTTCGGAATCGGACACGAATGACGAGTTTTCCATGTCGGCTCTTCGTCGAACCCTAGTTCTCAGATCGGATAAAGTGGCAGTGTTTGACATATTTCACCTATAAAGGGGGGCTTTCGCCCCCCTTATTTATACTAAGAAGAACTCATGTGTATCTTGATAAAATCAGACAACGAAGAAGTAAGCTTTTCTGCGTCATCATCCTTCAATGCTTGCAGCATTGCCCTAGCGGCAGGGTTGCCCATTGGCTTTTTCTCAGGATTAGCCGACTGCTTCTCGCTGACCTTTTCCAAGATAGCCATAGCCAAGTTCTTTTTACTAGTTGCTTCCATAGGGTTCCTTATCGCTTATCTGCCGATGAGTTTCGGAGTACCAATGTGAACTGCACTTCTTCGTCTGCACCGAGGTCGGTGGCAGCCCAAGAGTTAGCAGGGTCGGCATCTTCGACAAAAAGCTTAAGCACTATTTCTTTCGTGCCTGAAACGTCATGAGATTTAATTTTTACTGCTGCTGCTACGTCAGCGTCGATCATTGCCGATGCTGTAGCACTCAACAGAGAGGTGTACTTGTCTTCTAGCGTGATCTTAATCTCGCCATTATTAGCGCCATTTTTTTCTGCGCTGAACCCAAGCCCACGCAGAGAAGGGGATGCGATAGCACCCTTGATGCTGCCACTGATCACCTTAACCTCATGATTAAGTGCCTGTACTTTTGAGAATGTTCTGTTTGCCATTTTAAATTCCTTACACGGATAAGGGGTGGGCCGAAACCCACCCCGAATTTTTTATTATAATGTCACCTTGCAGTTCCATCCCGGTGCCTTACAAGCGATATTGGCATAGTAACCAATACGCACTTCAATAGCATCGGCATCAGAGATGCGAAGGCTCTTATTGCCATCATGGGTCAAGATGCGAGGACATTCGCCCAAGCTGTTCAAGCTCCATGTGTCCATTTGCAGCAACCAAGCTGTATCAGGTTGGCAGTCGGCATCAGGAATAACTTTCATTGTTCCGTATGGAGCGTGTAACTCCAATGCCTTAAAGCCAAGACCCGCAGGGGATTTAGCATCCACATAGGTCACTTTGCTGCCCAATGCTTTTACAAGCTCAGAGAATTTCTCAAAGCCCATGAAGCAGTGGTCGGGGCGGCCACCCTCTCGACCAACCAATGAAGCACCGTCAATAAGTGCTTCCTCGATGGGTTGAGCAGAACCGTCATGCTTAAGACCTGCCAAGCGGCTTGGGTCTACGCTTCGGTCAACACCAAAGAATGATGTTCCCAAAGATGTGTCGGTAATCCAAGAGGAAAGACCTGAAACCTTAGCAGACTGATCGCCCTTGACCACGAGGTCATCTGTAGCGATAAGCGTACTACCTGCTGCCATTTCAAGCTTGCCGTTGCTGCGATCTACAGCCTGTACCGTACCCTCACGAGCAGCGGTAGGATCTTGCAAGATCATTCCAACTTCAAACTGAGTGACATTCTCAGGATTGGTTAAAGTGATTTCAATCGGTGGCCCTGCCGCAACTGAAGCAGCATTGCCGATGACACCTGAGCCATCACGATAGCAAGCACCTGCCAATGATCGACCGATAGCACTCATCGCACCATCAATCTCAGCAGTCGCTGCTTGCATGAAAGCATTAGCGTCACCCTTAGATGCCTCTAAGGTCTCGCCGTCGATGCGAGCGATAGAATAGTCGCGCACACGCTGAAGCAAGAAGCTCTTAATGCTACCTGCTTGATATGCCCCACCCGTCTTTTGTGCATCGCTAAAGTTCGCACTACGGTTTTGAGGGTTGGCATTCATGACAGGCACAGGAAGTACTCGTCCGCCAAACTTTGAATATTTTGGCATCATTGCCATGAGAGGTCGGTTCTTGTAAACCAAGTCCTCTACTACGCCACCTTTATAGTGTTCTTTTAAGGCTTCCTCAAAAGAGGAAAGATCCAATCCTTCCCCGCCCGCGAAAGCCGTAATTTGGTCATATACATTACCCATTTTTTACGTTCTCCGTTAAACCCACTTTAACAATGATGCTGCCTTTTCAAGAGACTCCTGTCTAGAGAGTGGTCTGTCATCATTGTACCTTGGGGCTGTTGTTCCAATGTTGTTAGTCAGTGTTTTTGGCCTAGTGTCTTGATTGCCCTGCTGCGTTTCTATTTTCTTTAATCCCATTTTATTAAGTAACTTTTCGGAAGCTAAATATCTTTGCGCCTCCTCTTCATAGTGTTCTTCCACTGCTTGACAGGCTGTTGCCATGTCCAAAATCTCTCCCGTGCTATTATAATGCTCTCCGATCACATTTAAAACAAGGTCAGAGGCTTGCATTTTATTTACTAGCTCGTATTTTTCGTTATTCTCGCCTACAAAGTTAGCAATTTGCACTAACGCAGAGTCATACTTTTGTCTCTGCTCTTCGGCCTGTACTTGCTCATCGCGCTGCTTCTGCTGTTCTTGGGCGCTATTGAGTTGGTTTTCTAATTGGTCGATTTTCTCCAATGCTAATTCGGCATCGGTCTTCTGTGGCTCGCCAAGTGTCTCGATGTATTTATTGGTTAGGTCTTCATATGATACGCCTAGACTTTCAAGCAGCTTGATTGGGTCTTCCTTGGCCGCATCGTGCTGCTGTTGCATACTCTGCACCTCCTGAAGCTTAAGCTCTAGCTCTTGTTGGGACTTGGCCAATTGCGCTTCCCTTTGTGCCAATTCTGCGGCTTGGCTACTAACACTGTAGATGTCTTCTTGCGCTGTCTCTTGGGGCTGTTGCTCGCTAGTTTCTTGCGCGGACTCTTGGGTTTCCTGTTGTGTTTCCTGTTGTATTTCCTGATTTGCTGCTTCACTCATTTTCTATTCCTTTTTAAGTTGCTATAAGTGCAGGTATCGCCTGCTCGGATGCCACCGACTGCAATTGCGGTGCGGCTTGTTGCTGTGCTGCCGCTTGTACATTTGCTTGCGCTTGCATCATTGCCATTTGCTGTTGCTGTGCTGCCATTTCTGCATTGCTAATTAAACTTTGGCACTCAGCCACGTATCTTCGCATAAGATCCAATCTCTCCTCGGGAACCCCGTCCAACTTAGCACGGATGTACGCCTGATTGACCTTCTTGAGTGCAAATGCCAAATTCGAGAACGGCTCAGGAGATATATACTCTCCCTTTTCGATCATGCTCTCAATAACCATTTCTATCTCATCGAATGATGCCGTTTCTAAGCTCTGAACGCTCTTTAGGTCAGGGAAATCCAATAGCGCCATGCCATCTTCTCGGCTAAGTAGCCCCGTTCGCATCATCTCCTCAACGGTCTGCAATCTCGCAGCGGGAGTGACAGGCAGCAGACTCGTGGGGAACACTTGCATAATATATTGGTCTTCGTCCAACTTTACGTCCGACCACTTAACCTTTTGCAGGTTGCTCCTGTCAAAGCTCGTTACGCTAAAGTCCTTACCTGTTTTGCTTACGTCACGCGCAATATCAATCATAATCTTTGCGGCATCGAGGAACATGGTCTCATAAGACCTAGCGAACGAAAGAAACCTTTCGCTCTCTATGTCTGAGAACTCGCGCAATGCTCGTCCCGACTCAAGGCCTGCGGGCTTGCGGCTAGCGGCACTAAGTTGACTGACCCCAACGATCTCATAAGCCCTAGCGTATAGCCTGTCTAGGTGGGAGAACATTTCGGGGCTTACGGAATTTGCCGTCTTGTAAACCGGAGGTGTACCTGCGTATTCGATTATCCCGCCGATCTCATTGTTCAAATGCGCCTTGCTGACCTTGCTGCCTCGCTCAACGAAGACCTTGGGTACGCTGACTAAGTGCATTGCTATTTGGATTGTCTTAAGAAGCTTGTTTATCTCTATCTGTAATCCGGTCAGTTGCTCGGCAATGCCTTGCCCCCAAAAGCCCAATGCTTTGCTGCTCCACTTAAGGTTTACAAATGGGAAGTATGGCTTGTTATACTCTTCGTCTAGAAGCACTGCGCCGCCAATGCAGATGGTATGCCTTCCGTCCTTGGCTTCTCGCGCAGACGGCAAGTGCCACGCCTCAATGACCTCAACTCCATCAAAAACTGCAACGTCAGGGTAGGGGCTAGGTGACTGCGGGCCTGTGGATGCCGCTTCTATGATCGCCTTTCTATGCTCAGGGTAAATGCTCAGAAGCACTTCTTTGTTGATCATTTTTCGCTGAAACATCTGCCTTGGTTGCCCGTAGATTGCTTCCGAGTCATCAACCATGATTTCGTGAGGGAACACACGCTCTGCAATGATCTCACCATTGTTTTCGTATATCTTCATGAACCCTGTGCCAAAGATACAGGCATCCCGACATACGTCTTCCCCAACCTTGTAGACCTTACTAGCGTAGAACAGCCCCTGAGTGAACTTGTTAAGCATTTTGGCCTTGCGCTTCATAGACCAATCGCCTCCGCTAGTCAGGAACATGGGTCTTGGTCGGTTTTTCATGATCTTAGAGACAACCGTGGAGACCATTGAATGCACGATGTTTAGAGACAGCCTGTTCGTCAGGCTAGTTAGACCTGCGGGGGGACGGGAGTATGCGTTGCTGCTAAGTCCTTCGACAGGCGCGTTGCCGTACAGTCGCATATGCCGCAAGTCGGCTGTGGTGCGGTAATTCTGCCGTTCGCCAATGTACTCAACTGCGTCAAAGATATAATTGTTTACCTCTTTAGAGTTGGCTTGCCACCAAAATGTGCTGAATTTGTCTTTAGTCGGCATGGTTACTCGGCCTCTTTCTTCGATTTTGTCTTATCGTCCATGTTAGGGAGTTCTTCCATAAGATTCCTTAGTGCGTCTAGGAACTCAGGGTTCTTTTTTACCATAGCAAGAAACTTCTTGGTGCGTTCATCTCGCTCCGCTTCAAGATGCTCAGGGGTGCCACTCGGCTCAAAGGTTCTAGCCTCCATAGTGGGTGCTTGCTTTGTGCGGACTCCCTGCGGCGCTGTTGGGGCGCTAGGCTCGACAAGCCTAAACTTAGGGTCTTCTTCCTCGGGCCTTACGCTCTGCTCTAGCGCATCTAGCATATCTCTGTCGTTTTGCAGTTCTCGCATCCTTGCCTGAGTAGCCCTGATGTCATCCTGCATACTAGCAATAATTTTTACCTGCGCTGACTCTAGCGCGGAAGGCGTTACAATCTTGGGTGTTTGCCGTATGGCGCTCATGCGTTCTGTTGGTGGCAGTATTGGCGTTGGGTCATCAGGCATAATTATCTCGCAGAATAGTATAGTAAGTCATCGTCTTCAGGTTCAGCGTGCTGATCATTTTTCTCAACAAACCTGCCCACTGACTCGGCGGGCAGATGTACGAAATGGGTGAACTTAAGAGTGATATCACCAATTTGACATTCCTGCACACCGTTTGCCTTTAAAATCTTCAATAGCGTATCTAGTTTATCGGGGTTATCCAACATCTTCAAGTATCCTACCTTATTTTTAAACATTATAAAACCTCCCACCATTCCATGCGTTTGAGTTTTTCAATTCTTTGACCCTCCTCGGTCTCCCATTCATCCCACACTTTTTCCCAATATTCCTTCGTTCCGTACCTTGGCGAGTAGGGTAATTCCTCGCTACAATAGTGTTTGGACTCACGCCACGCATAAAGAAAGGCATCACATAAATGGTTTTCAAAACGCTTATCCTCGGTTTTCTGATTTTCGCTCCATTGCAGGAGGTTCCATTCATCAATGATAGAGGAGTCCGGTGGGACTTTGACGAACCCGGAGCGGAGGTCGGAGTTCAGAAGCTCAATGTAGCTAAATTTGTCATGTTTGCTTGCGGCGTGGACGGGGATGTTGTAACGGATGCGAAACTCCTCCGCGATGCTCTTGCCAAGACCGCCCGTATCCATCACAATACGGACAAATTTATGAGAGTTGCTCAGGTGCTTAATGTGGTCAGCGATCTCTGCCGGAATCATCCCGACCTTTTTCATTTCGTAGACCAAATAGAGGGTAGGAAGATACCTGTTAAAGGCACAAATAGTAAAGGCAGTTGCATCGTTGAAGCCCAAATCCACTCCAAGTATGTACTCGAAATCATAATCCAAAACGGGGAGGGAGTCATAAAGATTAATAGTCTCGTTGAATTTATAAACAAGACTATCTGCCGACCTAATCCATCTCCCCCTCCACTCGCGTAGATAGACAGGATGCTCGTTGTCCCAATTCCTGCGTTTCATCCTCTTGTCTAGCCAATCCTGCGCGTGAGGGATGTGCGGGTTCTCTAAAAGCGTCCAATGATGGTTACTATAGTCAGAGTCGGGGTCTGTCGTGGCACGGTAAAATATTCCCGTACACGCAGCATTGGGTGTCCCGATAAGACACATAGTACCATCATGATCTACAAGGGTAGGTTCCAATACCTCTTCTACTAGCTCATCCATGTGCGGGCCAAAGGACGCACACTCATCAATAATAATGAGTACGAATGCGCTACCACGAAGCTTGTCGATATCGGCCTGATCGTTAGCCCCTGTAAGATAGATTACGCTACCATTGGGCAGGTAAGCGGTGAGTTCCGAATTGTTGAAGTTTATGTTCATGCTGTATTGTCGATCCAACTGCTTGAGCTTGGGCCACATGACACGTTTTGCATTAATTCTAGTTAGTGCGATGTAGGCGCACTCACTATCGGGGTTCTCTAGTGCTTCTTTTAGCAGGTAAACAGCAGCCGAGTGTGTTTTCCCCGCTCTACGCGAACATAGCGCAGTCTTGAGCTTGCTCTTGTCGTTGATGAATTTGATCTGCTCCTCAAAGCAGTCTTTGAAGAACTGAGTGCTGCGCTCCGTAGCCTTAATACGCTTCTTCTGCACGGGAGGCTCGCCAAACCGCTTTATGTACTCCTTGACAACCTCACGGGCTTCAATGGGATTCATCGATTGTTCTTTAGGCATATTCTCTCTACGGTTCCGCCGATAGTTGTTTTAACTAGGCATATTATGTCTTTTAGTGCAGCGGGCATCTTGCCCTCGATCTGATTGCGAATGCTATAAGCCTCTCGCTCCGTCATGCTAGCAATCCCCTGCATATTGTATGAATGCGACCTCTCACGGCAGTCTGTTATCATTATTCCGTTTACCGAGTAGTCCCTAGTTCTCATAATCCTCTTTATCGTCTTTCGGGTTACTTATAGGAACGAAAGGTTTCCAATCTACACCCATCCTCCGAAACCGCTCAAAGTACAGAAGTTTTCTTCTTTCTCCCTCGTGCAGTCTTGGTATTTTTTCCCTTTCCTTGTTCTGCTTCTTCACTAGAGTGTCCTTCCGGCGGGTTTTCGAGAAATAAGCCTATAGCGGGTTCCTCAATACTCTCACAGTGCGCTACGTTAGACAAAGGTATTGCTGTTGTTTTATGCTCCCTATGCACCAATACGAAATTCGGAACTAGCTCGATATAGCTAATCCTTTGATAGTTAGACTCGACTGTCGCATGGCTAGAGATGCTGCCGTTAGGCAGTCTCACGTTGTGTATAAACCTGACTGACTTAAGCTTCATTTGCTGAGATTCCTTTCCCCATACAAGAGTAGATAAGGTATGGGTTGTATATTATCTTGTTTAACTTGTTTAACTCTCGCGTTTTCTCGGTGTTGATGTAGTGAGTGCTGATAATGTGTTCTCCCTCGACACAGCCAATCTCTTCTAATAGCATTTTTGCTATACCTTGACCTCGATGTTGCTTTTTGGTGTACACAAAGTGAATCACAGGCACTTCATAAAGCTCGCCACAGGCCCATGAGTAGATTTTCGTAGGGTCTTGAGGGTCACAGGCCACCTTTAGCTGTGCGCTCGTTATAAGCCCGTCTATGAGCCGCCTGTGCTGTGAATAGTAGACACTGTTTGTGATGCCAACCGTAAAAGAACTTTCGCGGTATTGCTTGAGCCAAGAGTTATAAATTAGTGGCAAGTCCTCCTGAACCGCATCCCTAACTACTATTTCTAGTTGCTCTTTCAAAATTTTTCTCTTTCAGCTTGACACTATATATATAATATATATAAATAAATACATGGCTTGGTAAGCAACCCGCTAAGGCGGCACCGAGGTGGGTATATAAGTATAGGTTTATATATTATATATATTACTCGTCTTGCTCTCGTGATTTCTCAATCAAGTTTTTAATTTCCTTATCATCAATCTTCAAAGCTTTTAAGGCGTGTTTGACCTTCGACTCTAGTTGTTTGTCGTCCAACCTATCGACCTCGCTTTGTGAGCGAACGTCACTCTCGATCTTAACTAGCCTGTCTAGTGAGGCTATGAGTCTAGATAAGTGTTTTGACTTACTCTCGTCCAAGCACTCCGCCTCAAAGCCTATGCTTGATGCTAACTTCGTCATTTCCAAGTGAACCAAGGACATGAAGTCAGAAACTAGCCCTTGTGAAGAAGGCACCACTCTAGCAGCCTGTAGTCGGTGCTGAGTCGATGCCCTCGCCACACGAGTATCGTCGTTATACTCTTTGCCCTTATTCGGCAGAGGGGTTAGCTGATTCTTCTTCAACTTGAGCCTCTAATTGAGTCACAACCATCATAGCAACGTCTAAACCGTCAATTTGAGCATCTAGACTTGCCAATTGCTTGCTTAGTCGGTCAATTTGATGGGTTAAAGCACCACGCTGAGTGCATAACTCAGTGTATTTGCTATTAATTGCTTCTTTTTTGTCATTATTTTCCATAGCTTAAGCCCTTTCTTAGCTTTTTACTAATTTCTACTGCTGCTAACTGCCTCGCAGCCTTTCTTTTGCTCATAGGCTTCTTAGATAAAGCCTTACCTGTCTTTTTCGAGTAGTTCTTATAGCCTTTTTTAACTTTCTTCATGACCATGTTTTTTGCTCCAAAAAATAAAATGGGGTTCTAGGAAATCGGAAAAACCCAAAAAAAGGGCTATTTCTCTTAGTGTGTGAGATATACCTGTATAGAATATACGAAGGGGGGTGTACCGGGTTTTTTTATTTGGCACGATTCTTGATTGGCACGCGTCTTGCAGGGGGGTGCAAGTACTATGCCATATGCAAGTTCTATGCCAACGACTACCTTGGCACGGTTTTTGCATACAATGCGTAGGGGTGTCGTGCGTTTTTCGTTTTTGGCATGACTCTTGCATGGGTACAAAGGTTGGTACGGGGCTTGCAAGCGGTTGCGGTAGGGTTGTTATGCAGTTTTTATGCCAAGTTTCTGTGCGCCATATTTCCGACATTATCGTTAGACTTTTTGTCAACATTTTGACTATCACTTGGCACGTTCCTTGCTTGTTTTGTGCTACCTACTGCTCTGCATCTTTTATGCCATCTTTCCAAGGTGGTGTCAAATGTCCCACCCATGGGGAAGATTGCCCCATCCACCTCCCTTCTAAGTGCCTGTTTTTATTAGGCGCAGACTTGGCACATGGCTTGCAATACTCCTACACATAATTAACAACATAGGAGCAATAATGTATTTTGACAGGTTCGACATAATTGAGGCGCACTATTGGTTTTGCGCCCACTACCACGGCGGGCAATATCATTGGGCGCACGACGAGGACGGGCAATGGTGCCATCTGTACCACAGACTTTGCAGAATCAACGAATACTTCACGCCATCACCCCTATCCAACGGGCCTGAAAGTGAAAACGCTAAGGCAATCTATGCGGGCTTGGTAGATGCCTATGGAAAGGAGGAGTTATAATGCAAAGCACTTATGTTCTTTGGCGCGGCGAAAGCGTCCACAATGGGGAGCGTATCAGGCTAGTCGCTACTAACATTGTATCGGCTAGCGTTAACACTAAGATCGGGCCAATGGTTCAGCTTTGGATTCTGCCGGATACTCGCGAAAAGTTAACCGAATTGGTCAAGGATGGACGTGACGAGAGCGTCTGTGGAAACTGTGCCTTGCGTCCGTTTTTGGCTGCCATTAGGAGAAAAGCAGCAAAGGAAGCCAAAGAGACCAAGAAAGTCACAAAGTGCTACGTTAGGGTATACCAAGCCCCTAACAGCATACACAAGTCAACCCACGACAGGGAGGAACAATGGCTTGAGGGATGGAACGCAATCAAGGCAAGCAGGCGAAGGGTTAGAGTTGGGGCTTATGGTGGGATAGATGCGCTCCCCAAAGAGGTAGCTTTAGAAGTAATGCAAAACATTAGGAGTTTATAAAATGAAAGCGAACCATACAAATTATATCCATTCTTGGAAAAAAGCCCCATTTCTTGCGCCGTTTGCAATGGCAAGCATTGATCCAACAATGGGGGAGAACGCAAGAGCAGAGGCCAAAGCATTAGGCTTTAGGACTTTTAGAATCATCGACAACATAGATCAATTACAGGATGGCGAAATGCTTTGTCCCGCAACGAAGAACAAGGACAAAGAGCTTAAGGTGGGCGAGTTGCCTGTCACTTGTAACACTTGCACTTTATGCGATGGCAAACAGGGAGAAAACGACAAGCGGAAAGACATAGCAGAGATAGAGCATTAATGGGTAAAAAGCCCCCATGTGGGGGCAAATACCCCACCCAACTAGCTCGCAAGTAGTTGAAATAAGGTAGGGTAAACTTGGCACAAGGATTGCAATAACTAAGAACATAACAAGCAAAGGACTTTAAATTATGAATAGCAAAGAAGAAAAAGCTCTGAGCGCCTACGCAAGAGCAGGACAATTAGACAAGAAAACCTTAAAAAGGCGCATCGAATGGGCAAGTGAGACACGGGAAGCCTTAGAAGAAATCACTCCCTGCTCGGGACATTACCCCCACCTGAGGAGCCGAGACCCTAAATCAATGGAAATGGCCATTGAAACGTTCGGTGATAATGCCGATATGTGGGTGGATTATCTAGAGTTGCACCCCGCTAGATTTGTGGCACTTGTGCGGGCTGCACTTGAAGAGGTCATTGATACACTTGAGAGAAAGAGCATATCAGCAGAGCAAACCCATTGCAGCGATGCAGTCGTAGTCACTAGGTCAACGATTGACCTAATTACAAGCATCGCTAGGGATATAAGAGACGGCGGCCTTGACCCGCTAGAGCTATGGGGCCGAATTGTAGACGAACATAGCCCTTGGGCTTACGACGAAAAAACGCAAGAAAAGCTAAGAGGCTTACTAAACATTTAAAAGAAAAACAGCCGAGCATTTATGCAAGGCTACTAAAAAAAGAAAAGATAAAAGGGGTTAACTATGAAAATGACAAAAGAACAAAGGAAAAACTTAGTAGGCTATTGGGAAGGGTTTTTAAATGAACTCTACAAAGGTGACGAATTGTATCATGCAGTAAGCGCCGAAATAGCTAACGAAATTGCAGACAAGACAGATGCAGTCATCTATGAGGCGATTTATAGCGACACAGGAGGCGAAGATGGCACCGAATGAGGAAGTGATGCCGCTCTATAACGGTGGCGCATGGTTCGTGCTAGCCTCAGAAGTCGGTGCTATGTTTTGCGTAGATGCGGCTGAAGCGGAGTGGTACGGAATAACTAAGATAGGAAAAGGCACAAGGCGAGACAATTTAAAAGTGGTTTTGTCTTGCGCTGAGTTCTGCAAGCTAATAAACAGAAAATACAATCAACAAATAAAAATTTATTAGGGGTTAAATATGGAATTGTATAAAGAAATTTACTTTAAATTAGATTGTGACTTTATACCTGCGGCCTATTATGTCGGTCGCAGGGAACAAGTCAAAAGAGAAAACCAAAAACTAAAAGAGCTTTTAGAGCTTACCAAGCAAAGCTTTTTAACTTTACCGCAAAAGATAATTCTAAAGGCAAAGCCTTAAGGGAGGGAATATGAGAATTAGCGAACAAGAATTGCTAGAGCTTCAGGAAAAGCACATTAAGGAGCTTGAATTCTTAGTAAAGCTTAGTGCTGACACTGTGCAAAGCCTACTCGATAGCCTGTCAAATAGGATGCAGAGAGGCGAGAACCTAGTTAGCTATAATAACGGTTCGATGTACTTGCTAGAAGCGACCCATCACATTAACGAAATGGCGCTAAAGCCATCCTACGGCCTACTGTCAAAGCTAAACAGCTTCGACAATGAGGTGAGAAAGGCAAACGAAAAAGAGTAAGGGGCAAGCCCTTTAGCTAGGGGCTTGTGGGTGGCTGAATAAGCGGATTGATAGCCGTTAAAGCACTCAAATTCGCAACCGACGAGCGAGCGTTAAGGGGTTGCGAGGAAGTACCGCCTGCGGAGGAGCAATCTGTGGATTCAGGCGGGCGAGGTATTCGGCACGGTTTAAAGATGCCTACTATCAACTTTGAACCGTGCTTAATTGTGGGTAACAAGTAAACCCCACCCCATACCCTTACCCTATACGGAGGAATAAACGATGGACGACAAAAACATAAACAACCTCACTGCGGCCATAGCCGAATTGACGATAAGCGTCAAAGAATTGACGGTTGCAATGCAAAAGCCTAAAAGAAAAGTAAGACAAAAGAAAAGTATTAATATTACTAATGAATTAGATAATAAATTAAATAATAATAATATATATAATAATAATATATATAATAGCAAGAACCGTGCCAAAAACGATACCTCTATGGAACTAGATATTCGTTCTGTCATAGAGCATTACAGAACCTATCACCCTAGGGCATTAAGGACTTTGCTCTCTAGATGGGGAGAACCGTCCGTCACAAAGAGCAAGACCTATTTGGCTATACAGGATAGGCTTAGGCAGGGATACACCGTAGCGGAGCTTATATCGGCTATAGACGGTATGCATAAATCACCTTTCCATCTTGGACACAATAAGCAGGGAACTAAATACCTTGGCTTGGAGCTTTGTATGCGAAACGGCGAACACGTAGAATCGTTTATGGCTGTTAGCGAAGAAGGCACAAAGCCGAAGCTAGGCATTAACACGATAAAAACAGCGCAAGCTGCAAAGCAATGGTTGGGGGAGTAATGCAAAACCATAGACACGAAAACAACCAAGACGCAGCCAAGAGATTCGCACGTAAATCGGCATTGCGTTATTTGGCCAAGAAGAGTTATGAGAAAAGGAAAAGCGGTGCAAAAGTACGCTTAAGGATTGCTGCGGTAATTTTATTGCTTGCAATGTTTGGATTATTGCACTATGTACTTGGTGGGGGTTGTTAATATGTTAATCACGCAAAGCTCTATAAAGAAGTTTCAGGACTGTGAGTATAAGTTTAAGCAAAGGTATTTAGACCTATATCGGGAAGATAAAGAGTCGGAGCCATTGGTTATGGGGTCACTTGTGCATCTTGGTTTAGAAGCGTTTTTACTAGGTAAAGCTTTGCCCAAAGCCTTGCACGATGTAGAAAAAGAGTCCCTCTCATACCGACTATGCGAGGAAGACTCGGCCTTAACTGACAGGGCTAAGATATTCGTGCAAGGCTATTATAAACGATACAAGTCACTGCACAAAAAGCAGTATAAAACAATTTCGGTAGAGCAAGAGTTTACCATGCAGCTAGGGGATTGCACTATTGGCGGGAAATTTGACGGAGTTATTCAGGACAAGAAGACTAAGGAGATAATCCTTATAGAGCATAAAACTTCAGGCGATTGGACTGCGAAAACCAAACACGGAACCTATTGGCAGCAAAGGCATAATTGCATGGATACTCAGCTAGTGATTTATCAGGAAGCACTAAAGAGAATGCTTGATTTAGATTATACTCCGAGAATTATTTACGATGTGATTTACAAGGATAAGCCAAAAATGAAAGACCTGCTAGTTATGGGTGAGCATTATCAGAGCGATAAGGCACCATACTACAGAGAGGAAATAGTCTACACTGAGAGCGATAGAGAACGTGCATTGTGGGAATACGCCACATTGGCAAAAAGGATACAAGACAGGATGGTTGACGGGAATTGGCTCAGGAATACCAATGCCTGTCGTAAGGGGTATGGTATGTGCGAGTTCTTTAAGGTTTGTCAGGGGCTTGAAAGCCTTGAGACAAGCGATAAATTAACAAAGCTAGAAAAGGCGCATCCTGAGTTGCCTGAGCTTATGGGAGAAAACAATGGGAAACAGATTTAGTTTAAAACCGGACAAAAAGAAAAAGATCAAACCTCCTCCGAGGCTCATGATTATCGGTGACCCCGGAATTGGCAAGACTACTTTTGCCGCAAATGCGGAAAATCCGGTTATCATAGCAACCGAGTCAGGCAGTATTGGAACTAGTGTTCACACTCTGCCAAGGGATGGAACCTGTAAGAGTTGGGGAGATGTTGTGGATGCGGTTGACGCACTGCTTAATGAGGAACACTCATACAAGACAGTTGCAATAGACACGCTAGACAATGCGGTAGGGCTTTTGGAAAATCACGTTTGCGAAGTGGATTTTGGTGGTGTTATGAATGCTTCAAGGGGTAAGGAAGGTTTTAACTCCTTTGGCAAGGGCAATGCTGTTGTGGCACAGCGATTAAAAGAGTTCCTTCATGGGAAGCTAGATGCACTGCAAATGAAGGGCATACGGGTAATTCTTTTGTCTCATACAGGGGCGGCAAAGGTTAGCAATAGCCTAGCGCAGGACTTTACTGCTTGCGCTGCATCACTACCAAAGCAAAGCCTTGCAGTGGTTAACGCATGGTGTGACCAAATTGGCCATGCCTGTAGCGACATAAGGGTTATACAGCGTGACGGTGAAAAGGCTAAAGCTCAATCCGTTGGAAGTGAGCGTTGGTTAGTCTTTGAACCCGAGCCTAGTAGGCTAGTTAAGTCAAGGATAGGCTATGAGATGCCAAGCAAGGTGCCTTTTAGCTTTGGCAACTATGCAGAGGCATTGTCCGAGGACATAACTACCGTCGAGGCAACTAAATGCCTAGGGCTTTTGGCCGAGGTCTCCGAGGATACGGTTGACGCCGCTATTAAGAGCTTAAAGAAACAAGGCGTTTCAGTGGGCATCGTGGACGACATTAATGAAGGTGTTTTAACAGGGCTTGGATTAGAAAAGCTCAAACAATTAAACAATTGGCTAACAACAAAGATATAGGAGTATTGATATGATTAGTTATCCTGACAACAAAGTTAACGTGGAGACTTCAGTCCCACAAGACGGCGAGTTCATCTTTCCAAAGGGCAAGTATGGGTTTACCGTTAAGACTGCATCACACAAAACGTACCGTACAGGTACAGAGGGCATAGAGATTGAGCTTGAGGGCTATTACAATAGCGGCAAGACCTTTCGGTGCTTTGACCGTGTGTTCTTAACGGCTAATGCTATGTGGAAGTTTGACCAATTCCTAGCGGGATTAGGCATCACCAAGCGGCCTGAGAGTGACGGTGACTTGGAGAAGCTAGCAGGGCTTAAGGGCGAGGCAGTGATGGGGCCGAATGACGATGGCTACCCAAAGGTGCTGCGCTACAATGAGCTAGAGCTAGGAGAGGATTGGAGCAAGGTAGGGCCTCCGCCACTAGATAGTGAAGATGCCCCTTTTTAAGGCTTATTGGCAATACGCCGATAAAGACCCGACAGTGGCCTTAGAGATAGTTGCAGAAAACATCGAAGAGGCAACAATATACGCTAGGGGGCATCTTAGCGGCTGCCGGGACAGGGCTTGGGTGCTAGTGCCTGATGGTGCTAGCCCACCCATAGCCCATGAGCAAAGAAAAGACTTGCTTGAAAGAATGCTTAAGGGGGAAGCATATGTTAGAGGGAAAAGACGAAGAAAGTTTTACGAGGAAAATGACAACAAAGGTTTACTTGAGCAAATAGCGAAAAAGCTGTAGGCTGTAATGGTGCTAGGGATAAGGGTGCAACCCCTAACTCCCTTCTTTATTCACCCGTCCCTAGCATCTAATTGGGAGTTATAAATGAATATTTTGAAAACAAGGTTCGCGTGGATAAATAATCTTATCTGCAAGTTGGTGGGTTGTGCGTTAGGCATGGTCTCAGCGTTGGCGTTTAAGGAAGGTTCCATACACCCGCAAGAGGTCTTGATTGTTTGCCCTAGATGCGGGAAGCCACATATGCACGATTGGGGAGTGCAGGGGCCTATGATAGAAGTAGATACAGAGACAGGGGAGATGGGCTATATCGATGAGGATGACGATATCGACCCTAAAACACTTAACTAGGAGGGATTATTATGCAGGATATGTCACTTAACCTGCCGCAGGGGAAAAACAATAACGATGATGACGCACTTTATGTCATGAAGTTGGCAAACCTTTTGTCAAAGTATGACACCCATACAGGGCCTGTGCGTACTCAGTTCGACATGAGCAAAGAAGAAATTAGTGCTTTAGAGAAAAAGTACGGTGCCAAGATACAAATGGAGGCGCCGATTGAAACTCATGGCACGTTGGATGATAAAAGCGTAAGCAACAATTGGTTCTATCGCAACAGGATGAAAAAGCAAAAGATGTTAGAGGCGAAGAGAAAGGCAGAGGAAAATGCAGCAGGATGATAAGCGCAAGTTCCTAGAGGTGCTGACCGCCATGAGCGAGCTTTATGATTCTCCACTGTCATCCGTTGGGATAGATATTTATTGGAGCGCAGTAAAGAAGTATCCCCTAGAAAAGTTTCTTGTAGCGGCAAGAGTACACACAGAAACAAGCAAGTGGATGCCTAAGCCAAGTGACTTTGTTGACGCTATGAACAAGAGCGAATTAAGTATAAGTGAGCGCAGCAACCTAGCGTGGCTCAGTGTGTGCAATGCGGTCAGGAGTGTCGGCGGCAATCGGGGAGTACGCTTTGATGACCCACTAATCCATGCAGTCGTAAGGTCTCTTGGTGGGTGGGTAAGTCTTTGCAGGGGCAAGCAAGAATATTTTAATAGCACTGTTAGAAACGCATTCATAAAGACGTATGAACACATGGCATCTTGCGCCAATAATGGAAACGTATTGGGGACACTTAGCAGCCTTGAGCCCTTAAGGGGTGCAATGGACGATATGGTTGTGAACATCGCAACGGGCTTGCCGCATGGGCCGCAACATAAAATGCTAAAGGAATACACCAAAGAAAGAATAGAGGATAATGAAAAGCTTAGAGGCATTGTACACGGAGTATCAGAGGCTACGAAAATCGGTGGCGCTTCACGACGAAGCGTTGGGGAAAATGTGGCGGGAGAAAAGGAAAACGGACAAGCGGTCAAAGGACTTGCGCGGAATGATAGACCGGAGAATGGCAAAGAAGATGGCGCGGCAGGAGGAACTCTGTGATGTTGAAGGCGATATCGAAAGAATGGAAGCACTTGAGCGACAGGGAAAAAGAGCAGTGGAAGCGGTTCTACGAGAAGGCACCGGAGGACAGGTCAAGCAAGGAGCCGCCACCTTGGGAGAAATATAGGGATGGATACCTACCCAAGAAAAAGAAAGTAGAGGGTGCATGGTGACTCCTAGAAAAAACTTTGAATCGAAAACAGACAGAGATAATGAAATGTCGGCGCTAGATGCCTTGGGCGTTTCTGATAAGTATGACTTCTGCAAGCTTCCCATAAGCTATAGGCTAGACTTCGCCATGATAAGGAAAAGAGCGGGAGGGCAATGGTTCGGCGCAAATATTCTAGCCTTTGTAGAGGTGAAAAATAGAAGCGGGAAAAGCACAGACAAGAGTGAGTTTTCCATATCGGCGCTAAAGATAACCCACGGGCTACTGTTATGCAGGGCAACTCAAAAGCCTTTCCTGCTAGTGGTGCGGTGGAAGAACGAAACGCTAATGTGCAATGTCTCAGAGGTGGATTGGCGAGTGCAGATGGGTGGTAGGGTTAAGTCTAGAAGGGATGCGGCGGACGTAGAGCCGATGATGACCTGTGATATTGAGAGTAGTTTTTTAACACCAAAAGCATTTTTTAATAGGGGGGAAAATGAATAAATTATTGGAGGACATAATAGATGTACTCGTTGTTGTGGTTATCTGTCTGTTTTTTGGGTTGCTTATGTTTATCGGAAGCGGTTGCGCTCACAGCATACCTAATGATGGGCTACATTATGAAAACAAGAACACAGGTTGTGTATCAGACTTACGTGGACAACCGGAGGATTGGTGCTAATGAATCAGAAGAGTATAGATGCGTACCTGAAGTACGTGGACTTTCATGGGAGAAACGTGGCATCCGTAGCAGCGGCATTGTCAGAGCATGGCCCTATGACCCACGAAGAACTCTGCAACCACCTGCACATGACAGGCAGCCTTATAAAAAGCTCAGTGAAAACATTGGTAGAGGGTAAGGATGTTGAGGTCATAAAGAGCTATGGCGATAAAGTAGAGCCATCCGTGTATAGGCTAAAAGAGTGAGTGGCTTACGTAGCAGACGGAAGGGGCATAACTTTGAGCGGGAGTTGGCGCGAATACTCTCCGAGCATTGGCCTGAGCTAAATATCAAGCGAGGCTCAGGGCAGTCGCGTTGCGGTAGCGATGCGCCCGATGTGGATATGCCTAGCTTTTGGGTGGAGGCAAAAAGGCACAAAAGATGCAACATAAAAGCTGCGCTAAAACAGGCTATCGAGGCTAGTGCTGAAGACGAAAAGCGCAGGATGCCCATAGCCATTTGCAAAGACGACAGGGAAGAGGCCACCGTAACCATGCGGTTTGAGGACTTTCTTTGCTTGGCGGGGAACTTCTTTGTTCATACCGGATATCTGAAAGGCGTTATCGATGACGAAAATGAGCAATAGTGGCTTGCTTGTTCTTCTTTCGGGTTGCGGTGTGTTCTTCGGTTCCCCGCCAATGGAGACCATGTGTGAGAGTCATTGTTGGAACATCGTTGATTGTGCTAGGGAGAATGACCCGCACAGAAAAGTAGACCGGACGCTCCCCGTCGAGGAGTGTGCGGATGACTGTATGCAGCGTTGGACTCATGCTCAAGTGAAGGATGCCTATGTTAACAATAGGCGGCATCTTGATGACCCTGAGCTAAACAGGGGCATAAATGGCTGTGAGTACCTAGAGTATTTCGCTAGAAGGTACGGTGAAAACGCCGAATGCGTTGACGGGGTGGTTAGCGTTGCCGTTGACGGCAAGATATATGATTGCTATGTGAGGTAGGAATGACATTAGAACAAATTAAGCAAGAGCTTTTAGAGCGTATAAAGAATGCCAAGTACAATGGGCAAGACGAGATTGTACTCAGCCTAAGCAAGGCGGCCATGATTCTAGAAGGGCTAATCAGGAACACTTGGGATGACGTTACAGTGCCTATTGTGGACGAGGACTAAGTAGCACTTCCCATAATTGCGGGTTCAGAGACCTGAACAGCATTGTTCCCCTAGTTATGTTTTCCGCTAGGTCTTCATTCGATATGTGAACCATGCCCGCTGCATCACCATACTCAGGCCCCCTGTCTTCCATCCACATACCCGCTAAAATGCAATGCCATATCTCATGCAAAAGGGTGCGCTTGCTTGCGTCAATATTGAGCTTCTCGCTAAGGGTTATACTATACTCGCTAAAGTCAGTAACTCCGTCTAGCTCATGCCCGTCAACCTCTATGTAAGGCATTGATAATAAAGTGAATTTAGCCCAACCAACATTAAGATGGCGCACACCCTTGCGCCTGAGTTCTTCAAGTAAACGCATGACTTAATCTATACCCGCAAGGTATGAGACCGCAAGCTATTCGATTGTTATGTTTAATTCGCTAAGTATTTCGGACAGTTCTCTGCTTGCTAGTTCCGCATATATTCTTTTTATGTTTTCTCGCCTATTGTGCATATACATATATGTTCCGGGGCAACGCTTTAGCCTGTCCTTAGAGCCTTCTGAGAGTTCAGTATGACCCCATACATCAACCTTCCCCTGAAAACGGCACAGCGCGGCGCTCAGGAGGTCTACGGCATACTTTTGGTAGGTGCTTGGGTGTTCGTGTTCAAAGTTGCCCTGCACGGCAATGGCTAGGCTCTTGATGTTCCATCTTCGTGCGTGTACCCCACATTCTCTCAGCGGTAGGCATTGAAAAGTCTTGCCATGACCCACGACAAAGTGGTAAGGATTGTTACCACCTGTGAGTCCAATTTTAGGGTGGTATTGAAACCATTTATTGACATGGAGTCCAAAGCTATGTTCACTGTTAGTCTTTGCATCTGCGCTATCGCAGTAGGCACAATTATTAACTCCGCAATGTAGCTTTGGCCCTATGCGGTGGATGACCACCATTTCGGGCTTAATCAGCTTCCTGTACCGTCCATCGCTAGACCGATCTATGATGTTTATTACTTCTAGCTCTTGTTCCATTGGCTTATCATCACCATTCAAGGCGCAATCCTCCGACTGCTCCCCAACTGTTATTGGTAAAGCTTTTGAGTTCTGCTTCTCCGTAGAGTTCACCAAAAAGCTGTAGTCTCTTTGATATGTTGTGGCTGCTTTTGACTGCTCCACGAAGCGCCTTGCTATTGATAGAAGTATAGAAAGAAGTGCATCCAAACCCCTCTTTAAGCAGCCTTGCCTGAGCGAGTTCGGCACCTACTTTTTTTCTAGTGCGTCTACTCCCGCGATAGCAGCAGCCTTAAGCTTGTCCCTTTCCAAACTTACCTGCTTAACCTTCAGCGCAGTCCTGAAAGCACCGTAACCCAATGCCGTAAGCACTGAGAGTGCAGCAGATATGGCTGCGGCCAAAAGCGGGTTCTCAACGTGACCGCCACTCTGCAATGCTTCTAATGCGGTTGCAATCGCAGGTAAGGCGATACTCGCAATGATGCCTAGCTTTGATGCCTTCCACTCAGTAGAGTCTTTTCCATTACCCATAGGCTACCTACTTCTTTTTAGAGGGAATGTTTTCTTCTGTTCCCTTAGAGCCTTCAAAGTCAGCAAGTATTTGGTTTACGCTCTTGCTGAGATCAAGGTTCGACTCGTTGTGCATAGCACTCTTGCCAAGGTCTCCATCCTTTACGTCATACTCAAAGTGGGCATGGTTCTTCCCGCCGTCGAGCTTGGTGATAACCAACCGTTTAACGTGTAATTCTCTTGCCATTGTTTTTCTCCTTATGCGTTAGCTATTGTTGTCACAGTACCACTTGATCCTATGAATTTCAATGCACCCGATTCCACATACAGCACCCCTCCACCCGATGGGGTGACGGAAGGGGCTACCGTTGCATTGGCCATGCCAAAAACAGTTTCCCCACTTCCAAACTCACTATAAGTTCCCATGCCGATGTTCTTTTCTATTGCTATGCTGCCATCGGGAACAGAGTTATTCATCCAACTGAAGCTTCCGATAGCGGCATTGCCCGCTACACTGAACCTGTTTACGCCGGGGGATGTCTGTATTCCGACTCGCCTATTATAGTTGTCTAGCACCATAGTGGGCTGCGCTGAAACGGAACTCCCGTAAACGTAAAGGAATCCACTCTCCGGGAACACTATGCTTGCTCCCGGCCTGTTGCCCGTTCCTGTGTACGAGTACGCATTGATCTCTAAGTTCGTTTCATTCGTTATTGGATTTTCGATTGCGAACGACTTCCTGTGTTCGGTTCCCGATATGCCTTCTTTTTCAGCTATCAGCGTCAGCAAGCCCGTCGAGGTGCTTGGAAGATCGCCCAATGTTACAATGTCTGCTGCCATTACTTCTCCTTATGCGTTTGCCAATGTTGTTATTGTTCCCGAAGACCCAACGTACTTTAGTGCGCCACTCTCGACGTACAACACGCCCCCGCCTGTCGGGGTGCCGCTAGGGACTACGGATGCGTTTGCGATAGCGATAACAGTTTCCCCAAGAGCAAATTCGACATTCGTTCCCATTCCGATGGAACCCTGAACAGTTAATCCATACGTTGGCGCAGATGTTTGGTTCCAAGACGCATCACCAAAGGAACCTGAACCCGCGACAGAGACATCGTTAGCAAAAGTACCTAGCCCTATAGCTAGCCCCCTCTGCGTTGTTTGGGTGCTGATTTTAAAGTCATGAGTGGACGTTGGAGAGCCTCTTGTCAGTGCAAGGTATCCGCCACTAGGGTCTTCAAAGGTTAGTATTCCGTGAGACCCTGCATTGGAATAAAGGCTCGACCAACCCCTGCCTATCAACAAGGGATGATCAAATGTTACCTGTTTGTTTATATTCCCCGACACAGGAGTCTCGGCAGTGCCTAGCTCAATTTCATGCGGTATTATTTTCGGAACCTTTCCGATTTGAACTATGTCTGCCGACATATTTTTCTCCTAGTAAGTGTATGCCTCTACTGTCACAGTGCCGGGGGTTGCTGCGTCAGGAGTAAATTTTACCTCGAAACTCGGAACCCGAAAGCCTATGTCTAAAACCTTCAGAGTGCTTGCGGTGACGGTCTCTGTCTGCAAGCTTCTTGAGTTGCCATTGAGGTCGATATAGTTAACGTCCATCGTCCCGTCCTGTGTGGAGAAGCAGTAGATCGTTGCCCCTTCTGCTCCAACGAAGTTTTGCGACTCCGTAAGCAGGTCTATTTGTGCTGTCGAGCTATAGTCCGCACTAGCGTTCAGCCCCACGTTTGCTCTGTATGATGTTGTTGCCATTATTTATTCCTTTGTTGTTTATGGGTCATCATCCATTAATCCTATGACTGCCAAGCTAAAGTCTGAATCTAGCCCAACCACGTTACCTGAAGCAGAAAGGTATGCCCCTACGGTAACAAGTATTCTCTGATATTGCCATGCCCCCGCTGAACTGTCGAGGTGCGCCCCGCAGCTTGATAGTGCTGCTGCCGTCCAAGACAGTTGCGCGTTCGTGGACACGAGTATCGTTGCGTCAGGCTCAACTTTTCGATCGAGATAGACATAGAACTGCCCCGCTGACACATACCCCGATGCGTTCGTTGTTGTTTCGTCTATGCCGAAATGATTTGATGAGGTGGTAACCGATGTTGCAGCAATGACGGTAAACTTCCCACTAGCACAGATTGTGTTCTGCCTGTTAAGGATGTTGTACGCAGTGCTTGGTGCCGGGCTATATGCTGTTGGGTCGGTGCCGACATCCGTAACGTATAGCGCTTTAGCTTGAGAGTTTCCTCCGTCTGCCGTTTTGTGGACATGGAAGTCCTCGCTATTGTTACCTCCTAGGGATATTCCGCGAGAAGTTACATTGGTGGTAAGATGAACACCCGTGTCCTTGCACTTTATATGTCCATCATACCCACTTGATGAAGAAGAGCCGGGGTCTATCTTGAAGTATGTGCTGTTTAAAGGCCCAAACGTGTGTCCTCCACCGGAGGATATGCTGTACCTTGTAGTGTTCGCAGTTCTAAACACCATGCTGCTTGTGTCTAGGGTTCTTATGTACATGGCACCCGCACCGCGATGGTCAAAAAATGTTGACCCGTTGTCTCCTGCTTGCCTGAGTATCCTTACTCCGTAGGTGGTATATGTCCCAAGCGGGCCGGATGCGTTAAGGTTAAAGTAGACCTCTCCATCAGCGGTGCGAGAGGTGCCGACTTGAAGGTATCCGGCAGTCGCGTCTATCCCCTCGGCAACATTGAGCTTAAACCCCTTAGTAGCAACTGAGTTAGCGACATCGCTGTTAAGCACTACGTTTTGTGCGGTGTCTGCGGTTATGGCATTGCTTCCGTTGGTGGTCAGAGCAAACGCTCCACCGGAAGTGACGGTCATGGTGCCTGAGCCGTTAGAGGCAAGCTCTACCGCTCCGTTTGCAAATGTGTTTGGGGATGTTAACACGGGGCCTGTTCCGTCATCCGCGAACACGCTACCCCAAAGATCTCCGGTCACAGTCCCTGTCAGATCACCTGTAACATTCCCTGTTACATTGCCCGTAAGGTTTCCGGTGACATTCCCTGTAAGGTTCCCTGTTACATCTCCTGTTACGTCTCCGGTTACGTCACCCGTTAAGTCTCCCGTCACATCCCCGGTTACGTTGCCTGTTACGTCACCCGTCAGCGGGCCGACCAATTGTGCGGCAGTTACGGTATTGAAAAACTCAGTATCACCCCAAATATCTATGCCGCCATTGTGCTTTAGTTTTATAGCATCATTGAAGGCAGGAACCATATTCCCTGATGCGGTGATGATTAAGTTCCTATCTAAGTTGTCTCCTGATGAATCGTATGGGAATAGCCCAATTATGGAGTCAACGGCAGGGGATACCTGAGCGATTGTTCCGCCCGCAGTGGTTATGGGGAAGCTGAAAAGACTAGCGGCTGCTGCTCTGTACTCTGCGCTCATAGCCAACACAGATCTGTTCCTTGACTCAAACAATCTTATTCCGCGATTAAGTTGCCCCGGTGCGACCTCAAGAGTCCAAGGTCTTATTTCAGGGTCTAACTCCGCACCAACGCGCATGGTCATATTGCTTTCCCTGAGAATGGCTGCCCAACGATTATTGCTAGCGCCCAAGAAAAGTCTAGAGTTATTGGTTATAGCCATGATTTCGCCAAGTGGATAATTGACAAGACTTGGCCCCGCTGTAGTGTACCTCTCAGATCTTATTCGCAGCACCGAGTCAACAATGCCGAAATTGCTAATGTGTTCTAGGAAAATGTTGCATCCGTGCGCCCCAATTGCGACCGGAGACTTCCGCCTAAACGTGGCCATGTCATCGCCACTCGTAAGCTCAAGAACCTCTGCACCCGCAAAGCGATAACTCTTCTTAACGGACGCATTCCCTATGTCTGTTCTGAACTCATCATCAGTCATCTCCATCTCGACACCATAGGTCAGAGTTGCGTTTCTGTCTGAGCTAAGGGATAGAGTTCTGACCGAGGTATTTATGTCTTGTCGGCTACTGAGCGTCATCATTGGTTTCCCGGCAATAGGGGTGGCCGAGTTGCTGCCATGTTCGACGCTAACCGTTCCCGTTGACGAGTCAAATGACATTCCGCGATTAGATGTAAGGGCCGTGCTTCCTGAGATCTTCTGAAGTTCGCTTATGATAGAGAGATCGTTTATAGCGTTGCCGCCCAAGTCCAATACGGGCTGCGCGTTGAGACCATCACCACCCAAATACTGAGTGTGATCGTTGGCGGGAGAGGTTAGCCCCGACAGTGAGGAGTGAGATATCCCGCTACCCGATGTGGTTCCGATGATATCAGTTCCCGATCGAACAAGAAAATCTCCATCCGCTATTGCGCCAAGAGAGAGTGATGTTGGGCCACTTGTTTCGGTCATGGCGGAAACCGCAGGATCGGGGTATGTTCCGCTCAGGTCTCCACCCGCAGGGC
>CEUI01056936.1_pt1 | contig 36735 bp, 40 predicted proteins | sample 531411 | NCBI WGS metagenome assembly CEUI01 (sample SAMEA2622841, study PRJEB7988) | marine metagenome | isolation source: saline water (ENVO:00002010), including
TAGGTGGTGCGGGAAAAGCCCCACCAGCGAACACCCTTGTCCTCTTCGCCACGAACGACGACAGGAGCGAAGATTCGCATCTTAGGCCAGAAGCGTTTGGCTGCTTCCTTGGAGCCGTCGGTTCCTTCGTTCCAAAGGCGAGTTCCCCACTCTGCGATGGGATCGGGATCACCGTTAGTCCGTGGACTGAGAACGGTGGTCTTTCCTTCAGCGCCCATGCCATAGTGGTAATAGGCTTCAAAGAATGGATCGCCGCCATTCGGACAAACCAAACGAACTTGGTGCGTGCCTTCATCAGGCTTCCAGAAGTTGTCAGCGGAGTCACCGCCTCGGTTAGTAAGAGCAGCGTGCTTTTGCCGCATCTTTGCAAGATCAATACCCATTGTATTCTCCTTTACTGGTTAGTTGACCGTACATCTACTATAGCACACCTTCATAGGATGTATAGCAAATCTTGTTGTTTTTTTGTTTCCCTAGAAAAAGGAAGGGGTTAGCTGGTGCGCTATTCTGAACCCTCAGAGGAATCACTTTCTGGGGCGGGACCATCTTCAATTTTGAAGATTTTAGAGACGCTGATGTTATGAACCTTGAGGTCCTTGCCGGCTGTCAAAAGGATTGTATCCTTGTAATTTTCCCAACTCAGCTTCAGATGGCGACCTGTCTTTCCATCATGTTCTAGGGCGACTGCCTTATTAAGGGCATTGATGGTATAAAGAGTATTAGTCTGCTTCTTTCTGTGAACTCGGATTGTATAAAGCCGGGGATTAAATGTCCTATCCTTGCTTACCACTGCATTATAAGTCAAGAACTTATTATCAGGATTGTCGGTGTCTTCCAATAAAAATATAAATTTATTAGTAAGATTTAGATTGTTGACAATAAACTCAACTTCTTTGTATATTTGGTCTTCTGTAGCAGACTTTAAAAAAGATGCTAGCAGAACTCCCCTATTTTGACTCATCAAAAAGTTACCTCACGAATGTGGTATAAATAGTTTTGATTTTGTCTTTAAACTACTTCTTTGAAGTTTCAACATGGGGTTGGATCTGTGATGAATAAGCTACACACAAAACCATCAGGTCATCAAAACTAGTTGAGTACACAGAAAAACTACTTGATACATCTTCGTTTTTGTAACTTTTTACATGGTTTTTTATCTTCTTCGTCAAAGAAGAATCTTCCGTTAGCATTGCCTCCGGAACGCCATAGAAGAAATGAATATCCCTGGGCGACTCTAAAGGAAAGAGAAGCTTTATATCCTGCTTATCTTCTTCTAGAGACGATACCCCAAAAGTAGCAAGTCGGGAAATAACATGTGGATCAAGCTTGTTAGCCAAAACAGGGTCTGTGTGGTCAAAGTAATTAATCATGGCAACCACATAAGCAATAAAATATGAAATGCTTTTTTCATACTCCTGAATAGAGACGTCGCCAATTAGAGATTCCACGGTCAGCTTATCTACAAGAAATATCCTTTCAAAGACTCCACTGCGAGCATATTCCTGCAATACATTAAAGGCCACGCGATCATCTCGTTTTTGAACCTCAGAACTCATTAGCCTATCTGGGCAAATATATAACACCGTCAAAGAGGAGTCTTTAATGGTTTCCAGTACTCTCAATGCCGCACCCGAAACAGGATCTCCACCTTCCACTATGAGAAGAACTTGGTCCTTCTTTTTGATTGATCGGAGGTAGACTTCTACTTCTTGTTGGTCTATGTTTGTCTCGTAAGCTGCGTGGTCAGGCTGGAAATCTAGGGATAAGCTTCCCCGCTCCTCAATTCCTGCATCTATTTTATAGATTCTGTATTCTGGATAGGCTGTTAGTTGTTCTGCAACAGCACAGCCGGTCTTCCCTAGTCCAATAACTTTATCCAAACTGTACTGCCCTCATAGAACCAAGAGTTTTACCTCTTTTTACGTTTACCTTGAATTTCCCAAAATTTGTGGAAGACATCAAAGTCACTAACGTATTAATTAGGTGTTCATCCTCATTTTTCATGTCTAGAACAATAGCGTCATGAATCAGAAACGCCAGGGTTGAACCCTTAGAGTAATTCCGAAGGACATGCTCAACCTTTAGAGCCTGCTTTAGAGTCAATTCTGCTGCGGTAGACTGCACAAGGTAATTCAGAGCATGATGACGAGAAGTATCGGGTATTTCCTTCCTAAATGGCGTTCTAACTGTGTTTCCGTCCCAATATTTGTCCAATAGTGAGTCTTTCTCATAAAATGAGGCTAATTTGGCAGCCTGAGCACGCATTTCTGAGGAATTTGCTCCATAAAGCCACGAAAAGAAGGCGATCTTTGCATCTTCTCGGGAAGTTAGGTCGGTGAACACTTCCCGCATATGGAACTCATGCACATCATCGGCTGGTTGTGGCTTTTCAAGCAGTCCCAGCAGTGTTCGGACCTCAGCACCGTTGAAATCTAGTTCCACATAATAATCATTGGTCGGAAGGATGGCAGACCTGAAGGCTTTGTTAAGAGTCAGGATCGGGAAAGACCCTTTGTTGGTAGTTAACCTGCCGGTCTTAGTGCCAAACTGATTATAATTGACATAAGGCGGGGAAGTCAACAGAGCCTTTGCTTGGTTTGCCAGCTTCTGTACCTGAGCGAGTGACTTAACATCTTTTCTGCTAATGTTTATTGGTCTGGTTGCTATGTCACCGAGCATCATAGAAACGTGTTTGTAGAATTCGTAGCGATCAGGTTTTTCTACTGTTTTGACGATGTGTTGACAGATTTTGTTTTTTACCTCGCAAAATTCCATCAAGAATCGCTGCGGCACCAAATCAAAGAAGCAGTTCTCAAATGTGTCAACCTTTGAAATGCTGAGAGAACGCTTGAAGGCTTGAATCTTCTTGGACACGTCTTCCCAATCGTCCTGTAGATATTCAGGGATATTGTCAGCGATCTTGCCGCCTTCCAAATAGAGGGAAACATAATCAACATCTAGATCTCGCAAGTATGGAGCATATTTCCAAGTCTTACTTAATGAGTCTGGAAACTGATCCGGATCAAAGATCAAGTTGTTATGAATATAGATTCCTACGCAATCCGATTTGTCGTCTAGGGTTTGAAAAATCATTCACACTCTCTGCTCTTCTAAACCGTGGGTCAGCCTCAATTATATCCCCTACCGTACTTATTGTTAATGGGTCTGTGTCATAAGGTCCGATATACTCTTCTTGAATGAACCGCAAAGCGCGATCATATGGGTTGCGAGTACTCAAGTTGTAGATGTTCATTATCTTTTGCAGTTCTCGCCTTCTAAGGCTTGTTGACCTTTCGGGGTCTCGCTCAACCAAGCGGGAAACATAGAATGTCTTCAGTTTCCACCTTTCCCCAAAAGAGGCTTCAAACTCTGATTCGTCAATCTGGCGGCGTTCAATAACTTCAGTTTCCGGAACACAATCAACATGGACGAAATCCTCGCGAACACTAACAACTGGCAACGTTGCAACATAAGTGTTGTAGAAATTGATCAAATAGGTCTGGAGATTGTCCGCATCTGAATTCCATGTTTCATCATATGCTGTGGAAAACAGAATGTCAAACACTTGCTGTTGTGACGATGCATCCTTTACGCTCTGGAACTCTTGATAGCCGGGTTGGGGCTCTCCGTTTTCATCAAAATGGACTGCTATACGGCGCACAACATCTTCCATGCCGGGAACTTGGGAATAGCCAAACGCCATAGGCGCTAACTCTGGGTCTTGCAAGGTGGGATCACATTCGGTCACCACATTCGCGCTGTCAAATTCTTCAATAGGTACGCCATACATGTATTCCTGCATCGCCTCGCTGCGAAGGTCAGCAACTAGACGCCATGGAACATTTCGGTCTATCATAAATCCGTACTGAGCAGCTATGTAAGCAATGAGTTCAAAATTTTCGTCCAAGTATTCATATGACTTTGGGAAGTCTTCGCTTGGGTTTTGGCTGCCAATCTCTAACATAAGCCCAGAAGTCAGAGGCGACATAATACCACCTTCCAAAAATCCACTGAAAGTGATTGGACCAACTAGCGAAACTACCATATCTATATATTCATCAAACACACTGAGAAAACTATCAATGTCTGTAATTCTTCTATCTTTGCCCCCTAAAGGCAAGAAAGTGGTGTTGAAAACGCTATATACATCTTCTCGCATATAGTTATCATATTTCGCAGAAGCGGGTGTCCACGCCTTGATAACCTTTGGGTCAAACCATGGACTGTCTTTATAAATTAAGTTTTGGTTGCCAAGTGATCTAACACGCTCTGCAAAGTCCCTCCAAGCATCGGCTACAAAATTTAGAACAAATTGCGTGTCTCCAGAATAACGCATTGGTTTGAGGTATTTTTGATCTACAGTGACAGTATTGCCCTTTGTACTAACAATGCCGTAAAACCTGTCAGTGTTCCATGTACTGATAGAGTTCTTAATTCGGTCTGGTGGGAAGATAGTATTATTATACCTCTGCCTTTCCTTAAAAATGTTCTTGGCACCTAAATCATTAGAACCATAGGAGTAACGCAGGATATCTTCTTGTGGGGTAATTCTTCTATCTTTTTGAGTTGCCATCAGCTACCACTCTTCTTGTTTTTCATGCGATGTTGAAACACAGCATCTACTGTAGTTGAGTAACCCTGGTTGGTTATTTTATTAGAAGACCGGACAACCCTGTAGTATCCCCCAAGTGCCAGTACTTCGTTTGCCATAGCCCCAAGAGCAGCGCGACTATCAACGCAGATTAAGTCGCCATTTTTGTGCAGTGTGTTCCCAACCATATCTAGCGAAACATTCTGTGGCAAAATTAAAGCATTTGGATACCGATTAGGGCGATTGATTTCTTCAATTTGTAAAGCCTGAAATTGGGGCGTATCTTGTTTGGAAAAATTAAAGTTCTTGGCAATGCCCCTGTCTGCCCCGAGAGCGTAATGAAAGATTCCAGCCTTTTCATCTTTAACTCGGTCACCTGTGAAATCAGTCACGACCTGCCGGGCAAACAAAACATAATAACTCAATACAGGTTTGTCTGAAGAGATTATTTGATTGAAAAGATTTTTCTGTATATCTGGGAAGTCTTTCTTTGTCAACAACAGTAAATCTGGATCTTTTTCTGGCTTTATTTCTTCCTGCGTCATATACAAGGTGTAATCAAATGAGATCCTCATCTTGTATTCACTCTGATTATTTAGAAGCATAGTTATAGCTCTCAAAAACTGGTCAAAAAACAAGCGAAATGGGTACTCGTCGCGATCTTTATCTACCATATTGTCAAACAAAAACTGAACCAGATAATCCAGAGCAATAGGAATATCGTAGATTGGCTCATGATGGTTAATCCAAGGGTCCGCGTTGCCTTCTGTTATACCCACAAGTCTGGGAGTAAAAGTCCCAAAGATTAACTTAATGTCTTCTCTCATTTCTGCATTTTGCATAGCAGCAGCAATAATATCACCAAAAAGAACAAAAGGTATTGCCATATACTCTGGCTTCACTTGGGCCATCTCATCTTCTGTTTTCTCGCCGCGAGTGAATGTTCTACCAAGGGGGCTCCCATCCTCACTTTTCATGAATTTAGCGCGGTCTTCAGGTGTCATTTCTGCCAGTTTTTTTAGCCGGTCCTTCGCATCTTTTTTAGCTCTCGCACCTGATCCGCCAACCTTTACGGTAACTTGATCATCTGCGCCCTTCGTGGCATGAGCCACATAAACGCGCGAGCCACGACCAGTGCCGCCGATGAGATTATTGATAAGGGATGCGTACCTTTTGACTCGCAGTTCTTTTTTAGCCCTGCTATATGCTTTTTCCACAGATTCTGCATAAGAATCCAACTTTTCTAAACCTTCTTGTTGTCCCTTTTCGCTAACATTGCTTCCATAAGATTCTTGCAGAACTGCAAACTCCCTCTTTCTTGCGATATAATCCGACTCTCGCTTGAGCCTATCTAAGCGCACAGGTATTTTACCTGACTCCGAGAGCAGAACTTTGCCATATTCATCATTAGTCATTTGATGATAAAGGTAACCGTTGGGGTCTATTTTCCTTTGTCCCAGATCCTTATCTAAGCCGTCGGCAAAAATCAGAACCTGTTGACTGTTTAAGTTGCCTTGGGAAAAATTATTTTCACCTAGAATATCAGCCTCTACAGAGCTAAGATAATTATCAGAAGAACCCACGTAGTCTAAAGAAAGCGTCACCGGTCCTTCCTGGGAAAAGTTTACATCATAATTTGTCAAGTTAAGAAGTATGACTTTCTGTGTGGCTTGGACGCCCTCCTTGAAGCTTTTAAATTTTTTGGGACCACCGAACAGTCTCTCTAGATCTTTCTGGTTGCCTTTTGGGATTGACCACCCGACTACAACCTTGAGTTGCTTAAAATCATCTGTTACTTTATCATTTTTTGCTTTTTGTGGACTTTTGCCAGGAAGAAGAACTCCGGAATCTTCTGTTTCTTTAATCTTTTTTTCAAGATACTTCATGCGTGCGGATATTCCTCCGCGGTCAGTACCCGTCGTACTTGGGTCGGCAGAGTTGTGTTTTCCGTTGGTAAAAATAAAATTTAAATATTCCTTATTTATAAGCTCAGTTAATGTGCCAAAGTATAATTCTAGTTTTGCCTTGATAATTTTATCGCCTTCATGCTTGTTGTGATAATCCCATGTAAAGCTTTTTATCCCAACTTCAGAACCCTTGCTGAAAAGCTTATTTGTCTTGTCGTCGTCTGGGTCATATATAGTATGCCCGCGGCGGGCAGCGGCTAAGTCTTTGATTTTCTTCTCGCTAGCAAAATCACTAAAATACACCTCTTTTTGAAGTGGTCTGCCGGTTTTCTTGTCCTTGTTTTTTGAGACAATAAAAAATCTCAACAAAGGCATTAGGGAAGATAATTGTGCCGGCGTTGCGTGTAGAAATGCTGACATATTTGTTGGCTGTAGAAGCTCTAGCACACCTTGCGGGGGCATTTGCGCCGCTGGAATAATATACTTATTCCTTTCTTCTAGGAGTTTTTTGTAGAGATCTCCGGACACATTGCCAAACCCACGGGTGATGGCTGCTGAGGTTATAGAGGTCGCGAGCCTGATTTTACGCATATTCGCGATGAGGACTTCTTGTCCCGTTTGGCGAACATCTGCTTTGCCGGCGGCAATTCGCGCGGCTTCGGCGGCTTCTTCGCGGGCCTTTTGTGCCCTGGCTGAGCCCTTCCTCAAATCGTCTTGTTCTATAAAGTCTTGCGCTGCTTTATAATTTGGAGTTGGCTGTGACTCGCCTTCGCGAGAGAGTCCAGCCTGCCAGGCGTTCTCACGAATGTATTTTTCCGCCTGCTCTCTAGTTTCAAACTCAACTGTTTGATGCGTGAAGGGCGATTCGTGTACCTCGGCTGGCAAACCCCTAGCTCTGCGGTTTGCAGCATCAGCTTCGCTCCTCGCCGCTTTCGCTCGCTCGACAAGGTCCTGATATGGATCCGGCTCGTTACCAATAGGCGTATCACTCATCAGAAGAACACCAATACATCTTGAAGGGGAAGTGGCACATAATAGATGTCACCTACTTTAAACTCTGCTTCCGAACCCTTTTTGTTATACCATGCAATGACCCACCAATAATCGGGTGAACCATAATATTCATTAGAGACATTATAAAGTTTGTCTGTTGCCTTCCAAACCTCTGTGACATTGGTAAGGTCAGCCATGTAATCATTTGAGGGATACCTAAACTGGGGAGATTCATATTGGTAAGTTTCCCTAATGCCCCTTCTGCGGAAGAATACATTTCTGTAGTTAGGGTCTTCATTTTTGAATATTCTTCTGCCGGCGTATCGTGAATATGTCATGTTGTTTAATCCTTTTTATTGCCCAGAATTCGGGATGCATCGGCTTCGGCGGGGCTATTTGGGTCTGTTTTCTTGAACCCCGTTAGCTCGCCAGTCTCCTTGTCGCGATAGAGGCCATCGGGATCACGGTTCTTGATGCGTGTCTTGGTGGAGGCAAGTTTTCCCTCGTCGGACCTTTCCGTGCTATAGGGAAAGGTCAGCTCATTTATCCTCCCAGAGTTATAAGCAAATTTGTTACCCTCTTTGCCAACTTGGCGATATCCTAATTCGTGCTCATGTAGGACAGTAAATTCAAAGTTAAGCCTATACGTTTTTGGGTAATACTCATTCCATTGAGGATTTCTTGTCCTGCCTTTACTGTCGGGCTCAAGTTCGCTGCTAAATGCCCCACGGCGGTTAAACATTCCGTATTCAACCGCAGGATCAAAAGTAAAGCCGTTCACATATCCCAGCAGTCCGCGACCAGTTTTAGCATTCCTGATCAGGTTCCCAAAACTTACTCGCATTAGCGGACCTTGGTTGATGACCGTTGCTCCGCCACTGCCCTTGCCGGGATTATCATAAAGAGGATACAAGAAACTCATAAGCTTGTTGGCTTTGGCTAGGTTTTCTTCAGCATGTTCAAAAGAATCTGCGGGAACCCACCATGCTACAGATAATGACCTCTTTGTGTTCATGAATGTTGAAATAGGATCCATGCGCCCGTAAACATCTTCAGCGTTCCACTGTGAGGAAAAGTTATCACTGAACAAGTCTATGAATGCCGGGAATACCACCATCTCTCCTGTGGGCACATGCTTAATCGTTAGATCCTCGCCGCGCTCTTTAAACTGGTGCCTAGAACCTTCTGAGTATATGTTTGGATTAAACGGCATTATTCATCTCCTGCTCTTTTTCGCCTACGCTGGGGAGGCTCCTTGAAGAACCACTTTCCCGAGCTTCTCCCCGTCCACCTCCATGGTAGCTTGAACTGGACGGTTAGCTAGTGCCAAGACAGCGTTGCTAAGTTTGTCAAACTTTCGCTCTAGACTCCCCGCAGAGCTACCTTTGCTAGCGGTAACTGTATCCATGTGACTTGTTATAATTGGGCGCTGACCGGCACGAGCAATCAAGGTCGGCTGTCCAGATGGGAGTGTTTTATCTTGCACCAATTCTGGGATTTCGCGACCGACGCCATAACCAGCCATAAAACCACCAGCACCTGTCAAAAATGCCAGTGGTCCGCCTGCCAAACCAGCAGCGCCGGCAACAGCAGCGGTGGAGGCCCCAGCAGCAGTACCGGCCATAAGGCGCTTTTGGGCTGCCCATTGCTCTTTGTCATCAGCCATAAACCCCATTGCCTGAAGGACATCTTTTATAATCAGAAAGGGTATAAGGATCTTTTTCGCAAACCAGGCCAACTTTGACATAAAACTACCAGCAACTCCTAACATTTTTGCGAACCTCATGGCTGCTCCTGCCATCACAATCACATAGCTAGCCATTTTCCCAAGTGGGCTAGCTATAAGCCAGTTAATAGCTTCAGCTATAGCGCCAAATGTTTCTATCATTCCGTTGAGCCAAGGCGATATATTGATAAACAATTGTTCCCAAGCCTCACTGAATTTATCTACGGCTGTTGTATATTTTTGAATTCTATCTTGGTTGTTCGCTTGTTCTCTTTGGAATTTACGCATTTCCATCGGATCGCCCAAAAGTCGCTCAGCAGTCAAAACATCTGTCTTGAGAATTTCTGCAACCATTTGCTTCTGGCGGCGTCCCATATCTTTCATGTGGATTCCGCGCATATCAAATTCTGCCCGGAGAATCTTCAATCGCTCCTCTGAGGAAGCTGCCATTAGTTCTACAGAGTTAACCTGAAGTCCTAATTGTGCATTTAGCTTGCCGGCAACATCGGCGGATCCTTCAAAGGTATCAAACAATTCAGAGATATCAAATGCCTGTCTGGTGGTTAGCCCCAAAGTTCGTGCTTGTTGGTTCAATTTTGTAAAGACCCGGACACCATCAGTGCCAAATCTCGCCATTTGCGGACCCAGGTCCTTAAAGTCATTCACAACTGCCGACAAGGGCTGCCCCGTTCTAATGGCTAGATTTTCAAATTCTGCCATGGCTGCGAGTGCGCCTGAACGAGTCAGTCCGAAACCCTCATTAAGTTGGTCTAGGGCTTCGGAAAACGCTCCAGCGTCCACGCCCAGCTTGCTAAAACGACCAGCAAGGGCATTGGTTTCTGCCCGCGCAGTTTTACTCAAAGCTGCATACATTTTAAATCCAACACTGAGGGATCCTACAACTTTCTCGCTTTCGGAAAGTGACAGAAACAGTCCATTTTGACTGTCAGCCAAATCATACACATCTTGACGTAAAGCAGTTGTAAAGCCAGTCTGCTTAGCTAGGCTGATATTTAGGGCATCTAGTCCTTTGGCTGCTGAACGGGTGCCTTTAGTTATTGACTTGCCCAGTTCGGCGAAAGCATCAGAGTAATCTGTAACACCTTCTTCGTTTATTTTTATCTGCTTGATAAAATCTACATTTGCGCCAGTAAACTCCCTAATACCGTCAGAGACAGCCTTGGTTCGTTGATTAAGTTTGTCTTGGGCCTCTGCGAGTTCTATAAGCTTTTTGGTCGCTTCATCAATCTCATTATGAAACGACTCTAGTGCTTGTTGATCAGCTTCGGATAAATCAATGCCGGCTTTTTGAAGAGCCTGTTGCTCTCTTTTGAGGTCAAGGTATGCCTTGAGATCTCCATTTAGCTTTGCCTGGAGATTGAGGCGGTCCCTGTGTGCATTGTTGGATCTATTCTGCAAATCGGCTTGCTCTTTCAGGAGCCGATTAAGTTGTGCTATCTGATCTGCATTTGCATTATTGTTATTGTTATTGTTATTGTTTTCGTTAGTCATCTAACCTACCCCTTGATAGGCCAGTTGATGCCGGCTTCTCTCTCAAATCTCTTGATAGCAATCTCAAGCTTTGCTTTTTGATTATAAGTCATTGGATCATCTAGTCCGTACTTCTTAATGAAGTCTAGGTACTTTTTTTCATTCACCAAAGCATCAGTAAATCTTTCTACTTCTATTCTGTTGCCTTTGACCCTGACAGGGACTCTTCGTCCTTTAAACATTTTGCTCAAAAGGTACTCAATCCACGCAGCAAAAACGTGGAGAATATTTTCGTTTAGCTCATCACCCCGAAATTGGGTAAGGTCTAAGACGTCGTTTTCAAAATCTATTTGCACTTGCCAATACTCCTAGTCCTATGTTTACTAAGTAGTTTCGTAAACCAATTCTTACGGAGTATAGGTTCGCCCTCGTCCCTTGGAAGCAGTAGCGTTTGATTTAATTGAATCGGATTCTTTATTTTTTTGCTCTACAAGACGGTTCAAAAACCAAATACGAACACTTACTGGCAAGTTGTATGATTCAAAGAAACTCCAGCCGCCATGATACTTTAGTTGAAAGATCTGCTCGTAAACACTTTCTATATATTCATCATTTAGGCCAAAAAAAGTCCGCAGAGAGCGGAACCTCCATGTCCGCCGTGTGTCCGCAATTGGTGCAGACATACTCTTGTGTCATATCAATGTTAGGAACACACTCTGAATAAGCTGCCCTCAAAACTCGCGCATCTTTAGCCGGAACTGCCTGAATGAACGCCTCTATCACCAAGGGCGAATCATTGCCGTTCACGCTGACAATGTAGCTTCGGAACATATCCGTCATTGTCCCTGTTGCTAGCTTCTTTTTCTGCTTTCTGGTGGCTTCTTTGTAAAGGCGAACCTCATCTTCTCCCGATAGCATACGACACTCTACTTGGGCGTTTGTCATTGGCAACGTAATAACCAAGGTGCCGCCACTTGTCAATGTAACATTGTGAGAGTCCATATTCTCTGTAAAAGGAGTAATATTAGGGTCGCTGATATCAAATGAAAACTCATCCGTCTGCCCGCAGCCGGGACATGTCACATTGGTCTCGTAATCTGCCCCATATCCTGTTCTTCGTGCTGCCACCAGTAGGGCATTTTTATCACCGATCAACAAGGACCCGATGCGAACATCCTTATCAACAACTAAATTCTGAAGCATCCTGTCCAAAGCGACTCCTTCTTTTAGAAGGGCTCGGGAAGTGAGGATATCCTCCTCCTTGGCTGTCATGAACTTGATCTCTACCGACTCCTTGTTGTGGAGAGGGTGTCCGGGTTCGTAAAATCTTCCTCCACTGGGCAGTGTTACGAACTCTGTTGGCACAGACCATGAAAATGCTGGTTGTGTATCAGGCGCACCAGCGCCTACTGTTGTTGCAACAGCAGGAGTTGGTGTATCATCTTGGGGGGTGAAATCTTCAGGAAATCCTGTTCTATTTTCATTACGACTCATTTGAAACCTTTCTTTTGTCTATTGTAACGTATGTTTTTGTTTCCGTTTAGAATCAGTCAGCAGCGGCTGTTTGGTCGCGACCGTTTGCCTGCGTCTGAGTAAGTCTTGCCCAGTCATAAGTTACTTCTACAGTTACTTCGTTCATGTCGTCGGAAGAGTAGTCCAAACTGCCACCAAAGTCAACAGAAGTAATGAATGGGTTAATAAGTTCCCAACGCTCAATAATGTCGCCGTTCTCATCAATCTGATCAATGAACACGGAGCCGATTTGCTCAGCGAATTGCTTCTTACTTAAGCTCAACTTGGAACGGGAAGCAGTGGTTGGGAACTTGTAGCCAGCAGCACCTAGCACATCAAGGAAAGCATAGGAAAGATCTGGGTCTACAGGGTCTACCAAAGTAATTGAAATTGGATCCCAGGTAACTCTACCGGGATATTTGAAAGTGTGATCAACGTACTGGTGCTCAATAGTGCTAACATTTGCCTTTGGCTTGCTAGCGGTTTTGATTGTCCAGACGGGGATAGCACCCTGTCCAAGTGTGCGACTGCTAAACTTAAGTTCAAACCGAAACCTACGCTTAGGCTCAGTTCTTACGTCGTTCCAAAATAAGCTTGACATTATTTATCATACTCCTCAATAATATAATTAGTCGCCTTCAAATTAATCCTCAAAGGCTGCCCCACTGTTTGTAACTACAAAATCAATTGCGAAGTACTCTACAGAGCGGGTGGGCTTGACGAGTAGCTTAGCGTAAATAATGTTGCGATCAACCAAGTCAGGCGTTGTGGTTGTTTCGTCAAGAACGAGACGGAAATCATCAATACCAAACTCAGCACGAACACTCTCTAGTAATGGACCAGCCTGACCCAAGAAGCGATCCCAAGTATCTTTTGTATTAGGACCGAACAAGAGTCGGGAAGCAATGAAGGAAATCTCACGCTTCAAGTAGATCATCAAGCGACGAACGTTGATACGGTCTAGAGCAGAAGCTGTCTGCTGTAGTGTCTTTTGTCCGAAGATGACAATACCCTCTGCTGGGAATTTAGCGATGGGGTTGATGTTGTTCTCATAGAGTTTATCACGCTCGTCAGAGGTGAGCCTTCTTGAGACATCAAGCACGGGAAGCCCGGCTGCGCCTTCGCTAAGACCGCCACGGGTAAATCCGGCAGGAGCAAACCATGGGGCATTGATTCTGTCGGTAGAAGACAAGACACCGAGAGCAGCTACTGAGGGTGGTACCCACAAGTTCTGATTTGTGTTGGTGTCTAGGATTCTAACCCAGGGGTAATATGCTGCACCGTAGCTGTTATTGATGCTACGAGCGGCTAGGGTATCAGCAGCCTGTGTTGCTGTGTTGGCAGCGTTGCGAGTTGCTACTGAACCAGTGTCTTCGGTGCTTGGCGTAAAGCCGTACTGAAGATCAATGATGGCTAGTGCATCGCCACGCTCTTCTGCTGCGTCAAGCAAGAAGTTTGTTACTGCTGGACGCCAGATGCCGGGAATAGTGACAGCGTTCATTTGAACGAAGTCCTTGTCGGCTGCAATGTTGACTGCCTTTCTCAAAGAGAACAACTCGTAGGAGTCTTTCTCGTCTGTTGCAGTCATCTTAGTATTTCTAAATGGTTCGCGCTCTTTGATATTGTAGCCGTCAGAACCACCGTGTAAAGTGGTAGTAAAGCGGTCAATACCGGCAGCCAAGGCTGTCTTATATGAAGCATCGCCTGGTGCTGTCAAGCTTGTGCCAGCAGCACGGTATCCAGAACCATAGGTATAGCCTGCGGCTGAAGAACCAGAAACATTGTCAAGGGAGAACACCCAAGAAATGGTTGTTGGATCAGAAGCCTCAAGGGCTGTTTGTTCACCCTCAACGTCATGAGAGGTTGAAGCAGGATCAGAGTTGCTAGACACATCAAAAGAACGGATTCTCAAGCAATCTGGAATCTGAGAGTTAAAGAATGTGTCTGTGCCAGTTCTACCTGTCCATGCTCCCCAATAAGTGCTCTTTAAGCTCTTTGGTTCGCCCCAAGTTGATAGGGTGCGAAGAGGAACCGATGGGAAGGAGATAGAACCTTTGAAGCCCCCACCACCAGTGAAGTCTGGGGCATCAATATCCGTTACGCCTGACATATCAACCACTCTATTGCCGGCTGAGCCGCCTTGCTGTTGTGTAAGAGAAATAGTGGCAGACTTTCCTGCTCCACCAGGGTCTGTTACAACCGCTGTAATATTCAACGTAATTGATGCATCGTTGATAGCAGCAGCAATCTGAGTAGCAAGAACATCAGTGTTAAGATCTGCCATTCCTAGAATGCCTATGGTTCCATCAGTAACAGTGTTTACAGTTTGTTCAAAATCAAATGTCACGTCATCGCCGTTGGTATCTGTTAGGACGAAAGTGTCACCATCCAAGCCAGCCTTTGTGACGGTTGAGTTAAGGGTCATTACTGTAGTTGCCTCAAACAAGGGAACATGAAGTAGGTCACGCTGTGTTCCTTGTGAGTGTCCGATGTTGCCGTAATGATCATCAGAGCCGCCGAACAACAATGTTTGGGTGGCACCCAAAGAAGCGGACACTGGACCGCCTAGATCGGAGGACCAGCCACCAGAACCAGAAGCATAACCAACATCACGATACTTGAGGGGTCCCCAAACGCCGAATGGCAACCAGCGGCTCTCACCTGTGCCGGCAGCCACATCGTCATTCATGACAACACGGATAAAATTGGAACGGTTGTCATATTCACCATACTGTACAAGACGCTTCTCGCCTTGGTCGTATACTTCATATTTGTCACCGATAGCCTTGGCAATGTAATTTGCTGCGGCTGGATTCAAACTAAGCTCATCAAAGCGTTCCAGAATCACTGGGCGGCTATCAGTATCTTGTAGGTCTCGGACCAAAACTGAGAATGTGCCGAATGATTGGTAATCACCTTGTGGCGCTTTGATGTTAGAGATTGATATTTTTACATCCCTTTGAGTCCACTCGCCGGCACTTAGTGCTTCCAAGCGGAAAAGCTTTTGCATGTTTCTTGCGAAATATGCTGCGTTGTTATTAGAAAGATCCTGGGAGATGAACCAGCCTGTGGAGGCTCTGGTTGCAGCGCCTTCAAAATCGTTTTGCTGAACTGTTCCCAAAGATGCGCTCACTGAGGCGATCATTGGAAGCATTGCAACGTAGTACCCAGCGGTGGATCCGCCGGCAAGTTCACCAATAGATGTAGAACCAGTTGCCACCAAAGAGCGTTCAAACGACTCGCCCAAGAAGTAGATGCCACCCTGATAAAAGGTCTGTGTTGCAGCATCTGTAATTGCGCTATTAGTAATAGTTGGGTTTGTGTTGAGTGCCTTGCGGATGAAGTTCTCACTGTCAGGATTCAAACTGACTGTTACCTTGCTATTAACTGCGCTGCCGGTGAAAACTAGCGTAATATCGTCAAGGCTACTAACCTCATATACTGTTGAACCGGCTTGGGAAGTTGTCTCAGTTCCAGCAACAGTGCCGGAAACTAGAACACGCCCTGAGTCCATGTAAATTTGTGCGGCAACAGCGCCGGACAGGTGTGGACTAGCAGTAGCGGATGAAGATGGCCAGACACACAAAGCGTAAACACCACCATTGGCATTCATTTCTTTAGCTGTGCCGGTTATTTTAACTGGGTTGACCTTCCAACCAGCCTTACCAGAAGCACTGGCATCAGAAGATTCGTCACCCAACACACGCATGAACGTAAGTGGTGAACTGTTTCTTAGCCAAGCCTGGGCAGCATATGCTGCGTAAGTAGGAGCAGTGTGATTGCCTTCGCGCCACACATCGCTGTTCTCGTTGCCGGGAACAGGCTCTCCGAATGTCTGAACAAAGTCAGAAAATGAAGAAACTGTGACAGGCTTATTAGCTGGTCCCTTGCGAGATCTGCCAATAACCAAAGGCCCAACAGCACCGGGTTGTTCGGGTAGTTGGGAATTATCTATTTCATCTATGAATACCCCTGGGGAAATAAACTTAAACTTTCTTGAAGAGTTGTCAGCCATTGAAAATCCTTCTCCTCGTTGTAAAAACGCTATTATACTAGCATAGACATACTAAATGCTACTAATAAATAGTAGCTGATAAATCCAAACACCCACCAATATCCTTTTATGATTAGCGTCTATATTTATCTTTTCTTCTCGCATGAAACTCTGGCTCATCCTGAACCACTGTTCTCTCTCGTCCAATCACCACTTCTGCGGCGGATTCAACCACTGCAACAGATGGTGTTTCTTGGTTCTTATCAGCGCCAATTATGTGCCCCAAAACCTTTACAGTGACAGTTGACTTAAACACTCTCTCATCTGTGTTTAGTGCGGCATTATTACTCTCATTCCCAAAGTCTGGATCCACAAAAGCTTCATAAGTGTTGCCCTGGTGAGTAATATTGAAAACCGCAGGCGTGGAGAATGTTGATAAGAAGGGTGCCAACATCTGATTCATCTGTTGCTGGTAGTTAGAAATCAACTTAATTTGGTAGACCATCTCCACAAATGTTGGATTAGGAACAAACAGAGTCTCATACACAATTTTTTCGTTTTCAAATGGGAAAGTATTATAATTTGTATTTGTTCCATTTCCGAACACCCTAAGAGAAGTTGCGTTTGCTCGGTCTCTGGTTTTTTCCTGCTGTACCTGGCGTGCAATAGGGATGCTTCCGCCTTTTTTATAAAAATCAAAGTATGGCGGGATGTAAACACCATAGCGACCTTTGTTCTGAGGGTTTTTTGTCAAAGATGTTCTAACCAAAGAGATGATTGGGTACTCTAGAGAGCGACCATTCTCTCTTAACTCTTGTTGGTTCTTTATTTGAAACGCTCTTTCTGCGCCGGCAAATATTACAGGGACTTTCTTGAAGCCATCATTTGTATCACAGAAGACATTTAGAGAATCATTTACATAGTTGAAAAGCGCAGTATCTATATCCTCTAAGGTTGAGGGGTTCAGACTGTAATCTGCTTTCAAATCTTGATCTAACTTTGTATTCTTAGGCATACTAAAAATTCCTATGCTTTCTTGTGTTGTCCGCCGAGATTCCCAGCAGGATTAAATACTCCGCTACGAGTTTGGCGGCAAGTGGCAGTCACTGCTAGCGATGTTCCATCAGCGAAGTCACTATCTTGTCCAAAAATATAACGAGGCTCCCAAGCATCAACAATCTCAAAGAACATCTGGTCATACTGAACAAAGTCACCTAAGCGCACAAAGAGATCTTGATCTTCTGTGAGTCGGCGCTTATGAAAGTGGACATTGATGGAATATAAATTATCAAAGCCATATTCTTCTTGGACTCTGTTTGGTCCCGTAAACTCTACCAAAGAATAAACTCTAATGGGAGGTAAGAATGTTTTTTCTATTGCCTCGCCATAAATGTTATAGTTTGTCCTGTTGTTGTCAATTGGAAAATATAATACCTGTTGTCCAACAATCTTCTCAATGATTTCATCATTGATCTGTTTGACAAAATCTCGTTCTGCCTTACCAACGAATAGCGGCGGTGGGGGCTGTACGGGCTGGGTCCATTTATTCTGAGGCATTTACATTACCCCACATAAATGCCTGTTGGCATCTTCTGGACTATATCAGCAACACTGTTCTGGAATCGCTGGTCTTGATCTGCGAGAGCAGCATAAACCATCTGGTCCAGCGTTTCCTTCAGTTCGTTCCGAAGATTTAGTTGTTCCTCTTTTGCCTCACTAACCAAGGCTGATCCGTTTAGCGTAATGTCATTATTTGGAATAGGTATGGTAGCCAGTTTAGATCTAACCTGACCCAAGGTTTCCTTAGCCAAAGACAGAGCAAACCTTCTGCACCATTGCTTACCAATACTGTTAATGTTCTTATATGGAACATTCGGGAATGGCAACGTGTTCATATTGTTTACGCCATCAGCGCCATACTTACGATCGCTCTCTTCCGTGAAAGCCTCTTCGGCTACTCGGAACTCCACCCAGAACTTTTCAGGCTCTTGTCCGTTTGGTTTTGGGAAGATTCTCAGTTTATTATTGTTGATCTTAAATGACCAGTGTGATGCTCGAACATGAAGATCCTCTTCAAAAGCATATGCTTGCAAAACATTCTGCCAAGCTGGGACCAACTGAAAAGAGCTATCATCAGCGTACATACCATAAGTGGATAGGTTACCCACTGAGCCGACTGCATAGCCACCATAGAAGTTCCACATTGCAGCAGGGGTCTTATAATACACTCTCTGAATTGTGATTGCTTTTTTTCCTACCAAATCCTTGAACGGAGAATCGGCTTCCAAAGAAGCAGTATAAATAATTGCCTGAAGGTCGTAGTCTTGCACTTCATCTATCGGAGTAAAAGACGCAGAATATAGCGTTTGGCTACTACCCATGCCAACATGGGTGCCAATACTATCACCAACATTATTAATATACCCTAGTTGGAATCTTGGGTATTTAAGGTTTGGCTTCTCTCCGGTGCCTGGATCATAAGCAGTAAGTTCGCCGTCTTGGTCAAACGATCCTGTAGAATTGCCCAACAAACTAGAAAGAACATTCTTAGACTGGTGAGTGTTGACCAGATAAGAATACTCTAAACAAGCCTCTTCATAAGCATTATAAACATTAGAAGGGGTTATCTCTAAGTCTAATACATTGCCCCCCAACTTATTGTAGGTGTAAGCAACTTGATCAGCGGCACCACTATAGAATGCATCGGTTGTGTAAATATTATAAGCCAATGTTGCCTGGACATCTCCTGGGGATCCTGTTGCAGGCAACACTGTTGCACTCAGAGTGCTAGCTGGTTGTAAATTAGTTGGCATTTTGAACCCTCGTCTATTGTATAAGTAGTTTTTGACTTTTATAAAGGTTTACCTTAAAAAGAAAACCCCGTCACAAGGACGGGGTTCACTCAAATAATATTCAGAATATTATTTATGTCGCGCTGATTATGCGTCAGTATTGACAACCAAATCGCGAACAACGACAACACCATACATGTCAGGACGAACCATCTTCTTGGCATAGCGAGTCATCACGCCCTTGCGAGGCACGAAGTCTTCTACACCAAAGATGGTGGGTGTGACTTGTAGTGGTACGTAAGGAGCGTAGACATATCCACTTTCTAGGAAGCTACTACCGCGGCGACCAACGAGAAGAAGGTTGCGTGGGAAGTATGGATCCACGTGGATGTCCATCTTACGGTTTAGAGAACCAACAGCCTGAGCACCCCAGGAGCCGGTCTTGTCGTCGTCTACGGAAGTAGAAGCGCGGAAACCGCTGGTGAACTCAAGAATGGAAGCTACTTCTGGGGAGGTGACCAAGAAGTTGGCACCACCGCGAAGTGTCTTACGGTGAATACGAGCACTTACGTCGTTCACAGTCTCAAGAAGAGTTTCGTACCACTCGGATACGGTACCTGTGAAGTCAGGATAGGTGCTTGTGTTTGTCTTTGCACCGCTTTCACGGTCAACGAACTTGCCTGGGCTACGAGACCAGTACAATGTACCAGCGGTTGCGCCTTCGGTGAGGTCCTTGAGAATCTCTTGATCAATTTCAAGAGCGATCTGCTCAGAAAGAATGCTTGTAAGCTCAACTTCAGCGTCAAGGTTGTGATAAGCGTTCAAATCTTGAGCAAGCTCGGGGCTCCACTTAGCCTTGAGCTTACGGGTCATTGCTGTGACAGCTACGGAATCAACTTTGATGTCAATTTCCTTGAGTGTTGACTCAGCTTCCAATGGCCAGTAGTTTCCACCGATTACAGAACCGGCAGCGGTACTACCCTCAATGCTGTCTGCATAGTTGTATGTGCCGGCAGTGTTGCCATTCGAGGAAGCAGCACCATTGTCGTGGAACAGAATGAAGCTAAGGTCACCGTTGGACTCAAAACGGGTCAAACGACGAACCTGAACACCATTAGCTGGGGTGTTATTAATATCAATAGCACCGAGGTTGTCCTTGTTGAGGCGTGGGAACACGGTATCAACGTTGGCAGCCAAAACCTTAACCTCAATAACTTCAGCAGCAGCATTGTTTTTTAGGTACGAAACAATATCTGGATCATCCTGAAGACGAGCAAGCTCGGCTGCTGTGATTGGGTCGGCCCACGCTCTGGAGGTACCGATGTTATCACCGGCAGCTAATGCAGCAGGAAGACCGATAGCACTACCTGTTGCCATGCCGAAACCATTGTTAAGGGCATAGAAGCTCTGCTCTGGATCCTTGGCTGGGTCGGAACCCAAGTCAACACCACCAGTCAACTGGCTGGCGACTACGTTACCACCGTAGATTGATTCGTTGATTTCTGCACCATCAGCAGCCATTGCGCTGTTGTAAGTGAAATCAAGGAAGAAAATGAGACCTGATGGAAGGCTCATTGGTTGAACGGATACAAGATCCTGTGCCAATAGATTGCCGAATACACGACGAACGATTGGAAATGCAACTGCGGAGAAACCCTCTACATCGCCCAGTTCCATTGTGCTGGACTCTTTGAGAAGTTGGGCAGCTTGGTTTTCTAGTAGACGAGCCATGTTATTACGAGTAACATCGCCAAGACCCTCTAGAAGACCAGTCTTTTCCCACTTCTGTAGAAGTGCTTCACCCTCGGAGGACAAGGAACGTGCCTTGATACCTTCTGTGAGTGTTTCTAATACTGACATTTTTATAATCTCCTTATGATTTGATCAGTGTTTAAGACCTGCGAGTGTTGCCCAACGATTTTTTGTTGGGTTCTCATCGGCAGTGCGTTCATCTCTACGATTCCCGCCAAGAATAACTGAGGATGATTTAGATACTGCTTCAGACAATGATTGAGGAGCTTTCTTTTCTGTGCTCGCCATTGTCTTTTGAAGGGTTTCAAATATCAACCTTGCTTCTTCTACCGACCGTGCCTTATCGACCATCTCAGCAATTTTGTTTTTTTGCTGCTCATTCAAGGAGGAGTCTCCTAGAACACGATTCGCATACAATAACCTTGCATTTTGCAAGTTTATTTCTTCAAGTGTGGTTTTTGCTGTGCCAAGGATTCCCTTAAGCTTAGCAATTTCTTTTTTAAGATTCTTATTTTCTTCGGTGAGTTGTTCAGACTTTTGTGCTCTTTCTCGCCAAGCAATATCTTCTGCTTCCATTCCGTCAGTGTAATCACTGCGAACTAGTTCGGCGTGCTCAGAGTAAGGATCTGCCTCGTGGGGGTGATCTTCTCTGTTCTGTTTTTCAATCTCGTCGCCCCTGGCTTCATCAATCTCAACTTGATCCTTAGTCTTAACCTCTTCAACAACTTCTGTATTATCTGAAGAAAGCATCTCCCTGAATAGGTCTGCTAATTCTTCTTCGTTGATTTCAATCTCTTCATCATCTGAGCGGTTGCCTGGCTCTTCATCGGAGACCTCGGCAGCTACCTCTAGATTATCAATCATTTCTTCGCGGGGCACACCATCATCAGTGCTAGCTTCGCCTGAAGCCAATTCTTTTCCAAGGGTCTTGCCAATATCATTTAAATCAATAACAATGGTTTCATCTTCGGAAAGATGGGCAGGAGGGGCCTGATCAAGAGTTTCCTCTGCTTCTTCCGGAATCTCTGTTGTGGCTGGTTCTCCTGTTGTGTCCTCAAGTCCAAGATCAAAATCTTCCTGCTCCAAAAGCTTGCTTACTGCATCACGAACTTCGTCGGAGTATTTCTCAACGACTGCCGTTTCGGCGTTCTTCATTGCAGCTTCACGTAAGGTTTTTGCGTCAACAATTGCTTGCTCTAGCATATTAGACATAGATAAATCCTCTCATCTGATGATAATACATCAAAAATAAATAGTTATTTACTTTAGTAAACGACGAGAAATCTGCTTTCTACTAAGCGCCAATAAAATAATGAATGTAGATATCTACTGCGCCAGCCGTAGCATCCTCAGTCCCATAAGTGACAGACAGATTGGATGAAGCGGTTGTTTTGCCCGTCACACTCAACCCATTAAGCGTGGAAAAATAAGCTTGAGGGAAGCTTCCCATGCCTGCTAGTGCAGCAAAGCTGGCGATACCTGTCATAGAAAAGTCCAAAGTTACGTTACCGCCTGCGCTTGCTACTGGGGTGGTTGGATCAAAGGTGACCGCTGTTATGATTGCATTATCCGGAATCACGGCCCCCGGAATTGTGTGCGGAGATCCTGCTACAGAACCCGTAGCTGCCAAGGTTACTTTCATAATTCTAGTAGTAGCGACCCAAGCGCCGGCAGAAGGAGTTGTTGCTGACGCGTCTAAAAGGTTGAGTTCAGCAGGAGTTGAAGTAATTGATACATCACCAACAGATAAAGCAGTTGCATTCACCGTACCGCCGACATCCAAAGGATAGGTGGTTTGAGCAGCTTTGTTTATTGTAGTGTAAGCAGATCCACCACTATCCGTTATAACGAACCCATCAGTAGCCTGGGCAAAAGCATCCACCTTGAACAAGGTTTCTGCATCCGCAGAAGCGGAAACGTGGAGTCTTGCGGCCAAGGTTGTAGCAACAAAATCACCGACGCCAACCTTACCGCTAGTATCAATAATCAAATAATCATTCATAGATTCATGTCCGGCGTTGGCGGGGGCGGTGCCGGCAGATGTGTGCCCGACAGAAAACCTAGTAGCAGCATTATCTTGGATGCCAACGCCCCAAAAGTGACTAGCGGCGTTTCTCCCGTTGAAGATAGCACGGGGCACGATGGCACCATCAACAGTAATACCAGCATAAGTATCAGTAGACGATACCTCAAGTGTTGCTGTGGGTGTAGCTGTTCCAACACCAAGCTTGCCACTTACAGTAGCGTCGCCCTGTATGTTGTTTGGTGAAGGTGAAAAATTTCCTCCGCCGCCGCCGAACGCGCCCATTATCTAATCCTCCGACTATGCGTCAATGCCTGCGCCGGTCAAAGTCCACATAGCGCCTTCATTGATCCCTGTTAGTTCTGCAAACAATTCAAAGTTACTATCATTGCCAGAGTCGTTTGAAATCCAGATAGATTTTGCTTTTACATTCATTGTCACAGATGAGTTCTTCGCATCAAGCGTGATAAAGTGCAACTTAGCAGGAGTGCAGGCAGAAGCCTGATTCGCGAAGTGTACCCTGATGGCGTCGTTGCCGGACGCGTCCTTGTTGATGACTGTAATTGATCTTGTGACAGTTGGGAAATCTACTTGGACCTCTGCTCCATCAGCAACAGCACTGCCTGTGATAAAAGGAGTTCCCGCAATTTGATAAGAACCAACACTAGAGATCCCTGGACCCCTGTCATAAAAACCCTTAAAATGTGCGCTTTGATCTGGTGAGTATCCCATTAACGTCTTCTCCTCTTAAAGTTATCTCTAGCTGTAAATAGTTCGTTTCTTTTTCTATTCACCTGGGCTATGAGTCTTTTCTTTGCTCTTCTTCTTTCCGCGCCCTTCACACTTGGTTTCGTATAATGGGTGCGGCTCCTAAATTCATCAATGATTCCATCACGCTTCACTTTCTTGCAAAACTTGCGAACCATTTTCTCTGCGTCACCTCGGCACTCTTCGGCTCGGACGGTCACACAGGTATCAATTCTATTGCTTTTGTTTCTTTTGTGGTTGTGATTTCTTCTCATCGCTTTTTACTTTCTGATGTTTGAGCTACGGACCCCCAATGTCCAAATCCGGGGATGCTGCTAATGTCTAGTCCGGCGTCGCCAGATGGCACGTTTGATAAAGCCGACTGCCCTTTGTTCTCCTGAAGCGGCTGGGTGCCAGCGAAAAACTCAGGGTTGGCAAACTTCTTCTTCAAATCTTCATAATTGTTGGAGGCTACGGCATCCATAACCTCTTTGCGCTTATCTTCCATCAGCTTGGATGCCTGAGCACTCTGTTGAGCAATTCGCTCCATCGCTGGCGAGGTCTGCTGAGACTCTCTATTCATGTTTATGTTATTCATACCGCTGGCAACTTCTGTAATAATGCCAGACAGAACACCCTCCTCAAAGATGACCTCTTTAATACATTCTTTGATGAGTGACTTGAGTTCCGATTTTTTCATTATAACCTCTTTTTTTTATGTGCGTAAAATATCGTTTAGGGCACGGTTGATACGATCTGCCTTGGTGAGACTTGTTAGACGTTCTCTCATTTTGCTTTCTGCGACCAAGAATGCGCCGGCTGTGCTTGGCTCAGAAACCAAGTCAAAACAAACAAGCTGGAAGTCGTCTTCAACTATGGTCATGCCGTTTTCTTGACGAGTAGACCCAAGACCACGACTAGAGATTCCAAGCTGAACGCCGCCCTCAACCAGTTGCTTTGCAATCTTGCCAGCAGGCGTGTCCAGAATCTTGATCTTGCCCATGACGTCATTACCATTCCACCACACCTCAGTAACAAGGTGGCTGACATGTGTTAATCTGACTTCTTGCTTGTCTGGGTGATCTAATTCACCTGTTGCTCGGCGCTCTTTGACTAGCTTGTCATAGTTCTTCATCTCTCTTTCTAGCAATCCTTTTGGGTAAATTCTCTGGTTTCCGTTTGGTGTGTCGGCTCTCTGGATTGGTCCCGCCACTATGAGATGAATTCCGTCAATATTACCTTGGCGCTCCGCTTCAGTGAGAAGACTATTGCTGTAATCTAGATTCATAAACTCTTGTAGAATGTACTTGCTTGTCATTTTATCTTTCCTTTATTAAAAAGAGCCAGCTATAGCTTTAAAAGATTCAGCGTTGGAACCGCCTGAAAGATACATCCTTCATGTACCTATTCAAGTAGTTGGCAAACTCTGTGAAGCCGGCCTCTGCGTACTGTTCCGCCATCCTAGAGGCGAGGACACGGAGACGGTCAGCATCGCCCTCATTGTGGTGGATGAATACCTCTACTGCATTATTTAGATCGGAGTCCCTCATTTCTGGATCTGTTCTCTCGGAGGCTCTTCCGACCCAATCTTGCCAAGAGTTCTTTTCATGCGGCCGATCAGTTGGAGGAAGTGAACGCCATGTCTCTTCCGAAAGAACCTTTGAAACTTCTTCTTTGATAATCTTTCTTAGGTGTGATTTTGTGATCTTCATAATATTCTCCTTAGAGTGCGGGCGCTACCCGCACGATACTGCTACCCCTGCAACACCTGGCGACTGGTCTCAGTCTCCATTTTTGCGTCCACATCCCTTCTAGTTCGGTATTCATGTTGAAATCCTCCGTCCGATATGAGCACACATAACGCATAAGATGTTCCAGATGATAAACAACCCAAGAGAAGGGCGTTTATCAAAGAAACATCAAAGGTAAATAGTTCTGTAAATGGGTTTAGGAACAGAAGAAGGGATCCAGCCCAAAAACCTATACACATTGGACAATGAAAGAAATGATGATTTGGGCGAATTGCTTCTAAAATTTTTGAGTAAACTAAAATTTGAGTTAGCCCGTAACAGGACAGTATAAAATATGCTAATTCCACAAATACTTCTTTCTAGTAGTAGTAGCCATAGCCGGCAAAAGAATAAGTAGGGTCGCCAGTTTGATAAGCCTCTGGGTTATCTTCGTATGGCTGAACTTGCCCTAGAGCCGTAGTCTCTGAATCTGGTGGATCAACAAACCTGTCTTCAATGTTCTTGTCGTATTCTTTCGCAAGGTCTTCATCATGAGCGGTCGTTGCGATATACTCACTTATCAAATATAGAACGGACTGTAATGAGTTGATGTGTATTGAACTCTTTGTTGGATAAGACGCCTCTACCATTCCAAACGCTGCGCCACCTGTTGGTACAGCAGCATCAGTAACGCCGCCCTTGAAGAGATAATACATCAAATCTCTTTGGTACTCGTATACATCTTTTTCTGCATATGGTTTTGGGAGAGTTATTATCCTTCCTTCCATTGGGTTAACCACAATGTCCATGCACTCATGATCATCAATGATCAAATTTCCATCTAAGGTCTTAGAGATCTTAAGTGGAATTTGCGCCTGAACTGCTGGTTCTCTTTTTTGGAAAGAAATATTAATCGGCATCTGACTGATACTCACTTACTAGTTTTTGAAGCTTGAGAATCTTTAGGATGTCTTTTTCAGATATGTCTGAAATGTGCATTTCATTTATCTGATCCAATACGGCGTTGGTACTTGCCGACATCTCTTTGTCTTGTTTCACTTCTTCCATCTCTAGAGATCTTTCAATAGCCTCTCTTAGGCGGCGTAGCTCTGTGCCCACATGAATACGAAAATCAACTTCGTTTTGCCCAAAAGATATAATATATTTTCCTAGCAATTTCTGCTGTTCTTCAAGCATATCTGAATATTGCTCATTGAACCTCTTAGCAAAACTAGACACCACCAGACTATCAACTGGCTTCATCTCTTCTTTACCGTCTGGGTTTGATGTCAACTCTTGAACAAGATTCTGCTCCATCAGAACTCTACTCTTGATGGGTGCCTTGTCTCCAAATATCTGAGCAATGGTTGCAAAAGATTTATAGTTTGGCACAAAGTTGTCATAAACAGATTTGCCCAATGTTGTGTTTATCTTTTTGATGACTTGGGATTGTTCTTTAAATATCTCTTGAGCGTCTAACTTGTCATAGGTCTCCTTGGCAAGTTCCAAGACTCTTTTTGCTATATCAGACTCTAGCCCTTGACGTCCGGCAATAGAGTTATAACAATCAACCTCTTCATATAGTGGATTGCCTTTGCGAAAATGTTCAGAAAGAATCTTTTTAGTAGCGGCTGTGCGTCGCTTGTTGTTATTTACAACTGACTTTGTTAGTTCGCGAACCAATGCTTCAAACAAGAAAGCAGTATTTCTCTTTTTGTTATGCTTGACCTTCATCTTTACTTTCCAATTGTTCTATAAGCTTGCCAATTTCAAATTGATTATTAAACAAGATCTCTTCCTCTTTATCTACCGACTCTCTAGTTCTGACTATTCCGTTACCTAAAGAATCCATTGGGCGGACAAGCTGTTTAGATATGGAATCTCCTCCATTAAATAGTCTCCTTTTATTCCTATTGCCAGGCTTTGCAGACTCTCCTCCCGCTTTGGCAAGATCAGACCTTAACCTGGCTCCTCGTTTTTGGCGACCTCTGGGTTTTCCGTCGTCGCGTTGTCCGGGTTCGGGCTCTGCTAAAAGTGCCCCCGGCTCTTCCTCTGGCAATTCTTCCGTTGCCAGGTCGTCGCCACCTAACATATCACCAAAGTCATCATCGCCGCCCGCGCCGCCATCGGTGTCTGGTATTGTTCCAGCCTCCTCAATTGCTGATCCGAACTTGGCGTCGCCATACATCTCAATCTGTATTCTTTCAACTTCTTCGTTGTCCAACTTAAAGATGTTCTTGTAAACCCAACGCTTGGAGAAGTACCCATCAGTTGCCGCGCCGGCAATATCAAACTTGGTACGAAGATGTTCCAGCTCTTGAAGTTCAGCAATCTTAGATGGGTTATTCAGAGTTAGATTAAATGAAGTCAGATCCGAATCGCGGAAACCAAGAGTGTAAAGATGGACAATGCACATCTTTTCTAGCTCGGCAACAACAACCCTCTGAAGTCGTTGAATTGTTCGAGCAAAACGGATATCCTTCTGGGATAAGGTTGTCTTATCCTCAATTGCATCGGTCTGAGCTAAGTAAGCCTTTGGTACTTTGAGGGCTGAAAATAGCTTATCGCGAAGATAGTTCACATCATCAATGTCGCCTGTGAACTGTCCGCCGGCCAAAGTTTCAATTCTTGTATTACTAGCCGCTCCACGAATGGGAATATAATAATCCTCATCAACGCTCATTGCATTATAACGCAAATCAACGCGACCATTGTCTTCATCTACGATTTGGTTGCGCTTCATTTGCGTCTTAACTTGTTCAATATACTGTTCTACATCTTCGGGAGAAATGTTTCCAACATCAATATAAAACACACGGCGTTCTGGTGAACGAACAATACGATAAGCCATCATGGCATCTTCAAGCAAAGTAAGTTGCCGCCAAATACGGCGAGATGGTTCAAGTACCGACGTTCCGTTTGGAACATACTTATCATTTCCCAAAACTCTGAAATGGCAGACTTGCCAATTTTCAAAAGTTACACCCTTGTTTCCTTCTGCGCCCTGCCAGAAGTATTGAATATAGTTTGGATTTGTTTTATCTGTGCCCTCAATCCTCTCAATCTCACGGACTGGCAGCGGAATAACATTTGTGATTCCAAGTTTGTCATCAATATCCATGTAAAGATAATAATCACCATACTTGCACATGCTGCGTGCCCAGCCAAATAAGTTTGACTCAATATTCAACACAGTGTACATCAGTGTTGTCAGAATATCTTTGATCTCACGGTTAGAACAATCAACAGCTACAATAGGATTAAAGACTGTTGATGTAGTAATCTCGTCGGCATAAATATCCAAAGTAGAAGCAATTTCGGGCATATACTCCATCTGGTCAAAGTCAGTGTATCTGATCTGCTTGTTTCTAGCTGTCAGGACTTTGTTGCTGAGTGATCCGAACGGATTGTAATATTCTTTCTTTTTAAACTCGCGACCTGTGCCAGTGGTAAAAGTATACTTTTTAACGTCACGGCGGTTCGTGCGGATAACAGCAGGTCTGTCATAATCTACGATAGGCCCACTAAAAAGCCTAGTCAGACTCTTGAATAGTCCTGATTGTTTGTTGCGAGGATTGTTTCCATCGTTTGAATTATAGTCGTCAGCCATTGTTATCCTTTCAAAATCCAGCCTAAATCATGCGATCTTCCATCGGTGCCTCGGAACTTTTGATGCCCTTGGCGATATCCCGCTTGTCCTTCAATATTTGTATTTATTGTTTTTCCAGACACGGAGATGCTATTCAATAAAGCTCTTCTGTATGTTTCCTCCCGCTTGTTCGCTGTAAGCGCCGTTCCTCTTACCCAGCAACCAATTGAAGCAGCTATAACTAGATCGTCGTTATAGCTCCTCATTGCTTGAGGTCTTCCATTATGCCAAACAAAAGTCTTAATTTCGTTTGCCAACCTCATTGAGTTAATAGTAATTAGTTTATTTCTCACGAATTCCTCAAACTTAGCAATTACTAGTGGGCGGGTTTTCATAGACATGGTGAAACCGGGAACTCCACCAATAGCTTCTGCCGTCACTTCATCAACATACTCATGTGTTGATTTTATACTATAATACAGATTCTTATAGTCTAAATCTTGAAGCCTGCTTAGCACCCCTACTCCCAAAGAGTTGTTTTCAATTATCAATAAAGCATTGTTATACTCATCCGCCATTGAAAACAACAATGGAGCAAACATATCTGGCGTTACCTTTCCTTGGTACTCTGCCACTTGCTCCATTGTTTGGGTGTCAAATACGTGTCCGACGCTATAATCTGATCCGTCGCCCCTGGCTACGTCAGCTACTAAAATATATTGCCTGTCTGGCTGGGGCTCTTTCCATATCCAATAATTTCTATCAAATCCTGTCTGGTGTGTTGGTTCTTTGATATTCTCTAATATTATTTTTAGATCGTCCCCGTGAATAACTGTCTCGCCCGAAGCATTGAAGTTGCACTCAAGCTCTTGTGCGATTTCTCGGCGAGACATGTTTCTGGTCTCTTTCTCAAACCACTCTTGATCTCGCTCAGGGTGTACATCCCACGGCAGACGTATTGTATGAAAGTCGTTCTTTTCTTCTTCTGCCTCTGTGTATGTTTTGTGGAACCAGTTACCAACACCGTTAGGGGTTGATAGTGCAATACAGCGTCCACCAGTTGACAGCGTGGGGTAAAGACCAGCCCACAATTCTTCCATACCTTCCACAAAGGCCGCTTCGTCAACTACCAACAAAGATAATGCCTCAGAACGACCTGCGTCGCCAGAAGTAGAAGAAGCCTTTACCTGAGAGCCGTTTGACAACTCAAACGAAGTCCGGTTATCAATGCTTATATCTGAGATTTTTAGCCAGCTTGGTAAATTCTTATGAATAGCCTTGATCTTCTTAACAAGGTTTGTGGCTGTCTGGAGTTTTGTGGCGACGATCAAAACGTTCTTGTCGCGATGAAACAACATCATCCAGCAGACATAAGCTGCCACACTAGTGGAAATCCCCAACTGGCGAGCTTTCAAGATAACACTAAAACGGTTGTCTTTAAAATCTCTCAGGGTCTCTTCTTGGAAATCATACATATCAAAAGGAATCAAACCCTTCATAGGGTGTGAAATCTTTGCGTGATTATTACAGAAGTAAACGGGATCTTTTCCACAGCGGACAATCTCCGCCATCATCTCCTTTTTACTGGATGGCATTATGCCTCCGGCGTATCAGGATTCTTGGAAGAGGTGTCGTTAGATGGACGCTTGTCAGAAGCCAATTCCATGAAAGCCCTAAAGCGTTGCTCATATGGTCTGTCTGCATCTTGTTCTGAGTCTCTGCGATTTGCGATTGCTTCGCTCATCCCGCCGATGGTGTACTGCTTCTTAGCTTGAACCCAAGTGCGTACTCTTGAAGTTGTTTGTACTAAAATATCAACAGGTGCTGTCTCTGACAAAGTAACAGAGTTCTTAGTGATGTTCTTGTATTCCTTCTTCAGAAATTTCACGATATCTACAAAGCGGCGCTCAATCTCGTTTTCAAATTGGTTGCGAGGATGAGTCTCCTTGAGCATACATTCTGCTTGATAAGTTACGATCATTTTGTCTGCGGAGAAGCGAACACGAAAGCCGTCCATAACACGGCTATCAAGAATGGGATCCCCTTCCTCACGGAGAAGTCCAATATTTTCTTCTATTTCTGAACCATCATAGCCGTTGGCGGCTGCTTGGTTTAAACCCTTGATTATGTCTAACACTGTTGCCATTATTTTCTTCTCCTTAAGGCATGTTCCATGCGTTCTTGGTCTGGTCTCCAACCTTCTTTCCAGCGGGACTCGCGACTTTCAATAAAGTCCAAGTAACACTCAAAACAGGCTTGGAACCTATTCATATATAGGTCGTCCTTCGTGGAAAATGAATATGTTTTACACACTGGGCAGGTTCTGTCTGCCGAACTCTCTTTAGTCGGCTTCTTTACTATGACATTTCCTCGGAGTTCTTCCGAGGTGTTGTGCTGGTGTGAGGACCTTTTTCTGTTTCTTTCTTTCAGTTGCCGCAGGTACTCATGCTCCTTGCTGTCTTCCCATTCATTTCGGAAATCCTGCACGGTGTTTTTACCATATTTATCGGCAATAGCTTTCTCCACGGCAGCGATGTAGTTGTAATCTTTGTTACTCATTGTGGATATACCGCATGAACAATTGCAATAGACATCCCGGCACCGACGACCAAACCCGTGACAAGACCGAGAGTTCCACGATTTCTGTTAAACCAAGAATTGTTTTTCAACAGAGACTCTTCAAGTTTTTTAGTCTGGTTTAGGTATATCTCTTTTTGTTTCGCACAAACCTGCTTATCTATTGAGCACTCACCAAGCTTGGCGTTGGTGTCAATTTTCTTTTCCAGTATTTTGCGAAAGTCTTCTTCGCTCAACAGGATTCCAACATAGGTGTTGCCCTCTTGTTCAACAGCCGCTGGGCGAGGTTCAAACTTGGTAACCTCTGCCGCAACGGCGTTGAACGAAAAGAGCAGTATAAGTGAAACTACTATTCTCATATTACTTCTTGAGGAACTTCTTAAGTCCTTCAATTCTCTTAGCAGGACGTTTCAGACCGCTGACCAATGTGTAAGTGACAAGTTTATCTCTCTTGTCATCTTCATAAATTCCGCGGTGAATGATTGCACCGCCGGTCAAAGCTGCCAAAGTGTCAAACCCAAACTCAATGCTGTCCATCAAGCCAACCGTCTCTTCAAAGATTTCTTCGCCACCAACAACAATACAAGCAGCACCTGTAGCAGTTGTCAAGTCAAAACCTTCAGCGAGAAGTGTTTTTTCTAGATTTTTCTTGAGAGCCGTAGAAATAGCTGTCTCACTCTCAACATCCTTGACACTCGTTACGCCCATAATCATGCAGCCAGGCTGGCGCATAATGCTATCATAATCTGTAGCATCAAAGGTTGTGTACTCTGAATCTTGGTTTGCCAGTACGTTGAAGACGTGGAACAAGCCAGCGACTGTATTGTTGATAGTTGTCCAGAATTTCTTGACTGTGAGTTTTGGATATAGTTTTTTAATCTTCTCGTTGTCCACCATGATGAGGGGAGCAATCTTTCCTTTTTCTGCGAGCCCGCAAAGTTGGGTGATGCGAGCATGGGCGTTCTTAGCTACCGTTGGGGAAGCTGATTCACCAGCAGTTGGAAGAGAAGCAACGACACCGACTCGCTGATCAACATCTTCTACGCCAATATAAGTAAAGTACTTCTTGGCTACTCTGATAAGAGTGTTGACTGTGCCGCCGCCAGATCCGCCAGACACACCAAGACAAATCAAAATGCGGTCAACATTGGTTCCGAAAACTTCGCGGAACTTGTTGAATACTTCTTGCTCCTTGCGCTCAATGGCTGCTTCGGCTTTGGCTTGGTCCTTGCCGGCACCCTGTTCGCCGTGCTCGTCAACAAGAAACTTTTGATCATCCGGAATATCTAATCCGTTCAAGTCAGACCTCGCTGTATTGACAGCAACTGTTTTAGTATAACCCATATCAAAAAACGCTTTTGCCATACGACCACCGCCTTGACCAGCACCGACAATAGCGTAAGTCAATGCGCCTCCGGACTGATCTTCAACAGTTTCCTGTTCTTCGTTTAGTTCTGGATCGTAATCTTCAATCTCTAATGTGGGGATATCTACCATTGTGATTCTCCTTATAAGTCCAATTCATCATGTAATCTAATCAAAGCCTTCAAGCGTTCATCTCGGTCGTGTATTCTCTCAGTATCCCTTAGACGATTTTGAAAGACGCTCTTGACTGCTCCGATCTTATCTTTTTCTAGTCTACCACGCAACTGGTTTTCCTTTAAGGCTAGTGTGGTTTCTGTCCTTATTGCTTCCAGATATTCCACTTTGTTATCTGCTGGCTTCAACAAACGGTAAAAGTAGATCAACAAACTTGCCACTACAACAACACCCAATACCAGTTTCCACCAGCCGGATTTCATTTTGTACCACAACCATTTCATTTACCGTGCTTCCATTTAGCAGCGATGTCGGCTGCGCCTTGTAACCCGATGTATGCGAGAGATACAGCTACCCAGTCACTACTTGTAAGCTGTCCGCTTGCCAAAAAGGCAGTAGAGGTTCCCCATACTATTAGTTTTCGTGAGGCCCACTTACCGAGCCATTGGTCTAGTTTTTCGTGCATTGCTATGACACCTCCTCTATAGATATAAATAGGGGAGATGAGATCTTTTAGCGATCAGAATGCTGATCTTATCAATACGGTGATTTCAAGTGTCCAGACTTAAGTCCTAATTTTCTCGCTGCGCCGACGGTCAGTATAGCGTTCTCGCGGTCAAGTTGGTCCTGTGCTTCTTTCCGGGCTTCCGGCGAGAGCTTTTCATTGTTGGCAATATCTTGATAAAGGCTTCTGGCTTCGTCTTGTTTCTTCTGAGATAAGCTACCGGGACCTGTTTTGGCAGCAGACATGCCGGGAGGCAGAACTTCATCCAGAGCCGATAGAGCCTTGGAAACCTCTTCCTTGATGATTTTTCGGAGTTGGGATTTTGTGAGTTTCATTATAGATCCCCCGCCTCGTCCTTCTTCTTCTTCTGGGGAGAATCCAAACCTTTTTCGCCAAGCGCGGCGATTTTAGACTCTATGTCGCCAGCAAAATCAGCGTCCACGTCTTCAAGTGTTCCGGCTTTTTTTCTTTCATTGTATACCTGAGCCATAATTTTAAGGGTGTTATATAATCTGTTGCCGTGGGCGTCGCCCATCAACTCTTTACAAATTATCAGAAGGTCACTTGCTTGTGCGCCTTCTTCTAGGAATTCAAAAACAAACTCCAAGAACATGACGGCACCTTGTCTCCACTCCATTTTTCCCTCAAGACGAGAGTTGATCATTCTTCTGATAGCATTAATGTCTGCTAATGGGTTTTTGATTTGATTACCCTGTTGTCCCTCATCATCAGGAACTTCAGCTTCTTGTAGTTTTTTCTTGTTGAAAACTTCTTCAATGATTTCTCTAGCGCGGGCTCGGGTGATAGACATAGGTTTGACTCTCCTTGTTGGGTCTAGTAATAAATAGTATGTTTATTTTCTTTTAGCCCGTTTATGTATCTGAACGAGTCCTGCCATTACTCTTATATCTTTTCCGTGATAAATAATGGTTGCTACTTTTTCCCAAGTGTGGTATTCTTTTAGTAGCCCAATTTTCCACCCTTCGGCATCTCCACCCGAGTATTTAAACCTAACAAGATCACCGGCTTTCATTTTTTATTTTGTGTGCCCGCAGAAACGACAACAATGTCTTCCTCGTGAATATCAATAATGGCACCATGCGGATAGTCTTCTATCATTCTGCTGATAGGCGTAGTCTCGCCGACCCACCAAACATTCCAGTATCCCGCTATATCACAGGGACCTATCACAAGCCCATATCCCCCCGAGCCACTGGGGTGGAATATGTTGCTTTGTACAAGGTCGCCGGCTTTCATATCTCGCATTTACATTCTTTTATTTTGTTCCGACGATTTCTGACCCTGCACAAAGGGCAGCGAATATAATGTGAATCATTTTCATAAAACATATCCCAAAGCCTGGGAACCCTCAACACTATTCTCCACGGACCAATAAACCACAAGATACAACACCGAGGTATATTAGAATGTCGTCCACACTCCCAGTGGTATTTTATTTTATTGAGATACGAAAGCATACCCATCTTGACGCTCAATGTCAATAGTTCTATTGTATCAGGTTTTAGACGGTTTGTATTTTTTTATTAGCCGCCAAATTTACCGACGAAGCCGCCCACCGGGTAACGGTTTGCGGGGCACAGCTGTGGCTATCTTCTGTGCAAGTTCATCCCAATCTTCACCAGTAACCTCTAGCAAATCACCCAGATCAAGAAGAGTATTTTGTGCATATTCTGGGGTCAGGTGTGCTGGCAGATACCGCATTACGTCAGTATCATTTTTAGCAGCATAGAGAAGGTCCCAGACGACGCTAGCGCCCATATCTTCAATTCTTTCTATGTATTCTTTGGGTTCAAGTCTTTCTTCTTCGACTAATACTTTCGAAATCTCTTCTTTAATAATCTTTCTTAGTTGAGATTTTGTAATTTTCATCTATAAGCCTCCGCAGGTATTATAAATAGGTTGAAAAATCCCATTTTGCGGGAACATAACAATATTACTGCGAGACAACGACTATGTCATCTTCGTGAATATCAATAATTGCTCCGTGAGGATAGTCTTCTATCATTCTACTGGCGGGTGTTGTTTCGCCAACCCACCAAATATTCCAATATCCGGAAGCATCGCAAGGTCCCATCACAAGTCCGTAACCGCCAGATCCATCAGGGTCAAACAAGTTACTTTGTACTAAGTCTCCGGGTTTCACTATTCTTTTTTAAAACCTTCAAAGTAGTAAACTGATTCGCACATATAAAGATGGGCGTAGTTTATGGCTTGAAGGCGCAGGGTTCCAAACACCATACTTTCATCGTTTGCGTGGCTTGTAACAATCCAATCCATTTGCATTTCCCAAAAAGCAGCATCATTACAATCAAAGGTCGTGCGGGTAGAGCAAGTGTTAGGTTCCCAGTTTCTTGTATTGAGAGAACATCCAGCATCATCATCAGGGGGCATTGGTGCCCCATCAATCAATTCAGTCTCTATGACTTCCCATACTCTGCCGCAGTCACCGCTGGTTTCTTCCAGTCGCAGTTCATACATTCCGTTTTGGGTGGATTGCGGGATGTTACACGGCTCCTCCGTACAACCTGCTAATAATATAATACAAGCAGCAAATTTATTGATTGACATAAGCATAACCATCTTGACGCTCAATGTCAATAGTCTTTTTATTATTTGTTGCCTTCAAAATAATCACCGACTTTCACTTATCTCTGGGTCGTAAAAAGTTTGGCTCATTGGACCTTTGTAATCCTTCTTCCAGTAAATCGCACCTATACCATTTCCCATAGGAAATCCTAATTTACTACCAGTTCCATACCACCTTATTTCTTTTATCCCACCATATTTTTGGGCGGATGTTATAAGTCCATAAGCCATAAATGCTTTCCAAACAGGGATAAGATACACTACATTATCAGCCACCTCAAACGAGTGAAGGAAGAATTTTCGTGCGAGAGAGTATGGTGGATTAGAAATAATCCAGTCCACTGGTTTGTCCCAATCAAAGAAGTCTCGTCCCTCCGTAATTTCACACCATTCTGCTGTTGGCATTAGATTAGTAAAAACTCCATCGCCTCGGCAAGGCTCTAATATATTACCTGTCGGGGCAAAGTGGCGTACCATATCTTCCGCAACCCAATCAGGCGTCATAATGATATCGTTGCCCTTTGGCTTGTTCTTATCCTTTTGCCTCTTTTTTGAAAGTTGTTGTCGGTACTCACGCTCTCGCTCGTCCTCATTTTGCGGGGACGAAATATTATTATTGATTGACATAAGCATAACCATCTTGACGCTCAATGTCAATAG
>CEUI01007183.1_pt1 | contig 36389 bp, 47 predicted proteins | sample 531411 | NCBI WGS metagenome assembly CEUI01 (sample SAMEA2622841, study PRJEB7988) | marine metagenome | isolation source: saline water (ENVO:00002010), including
TCTGTAACACCTGGGTCATCTATTCCTTTAACCATTGCTGAAAGTTTATTTATTTCTTTTTGGTCAGGAGTATTATTTGCTTTTATAATATTTCCTATTTCGGTAATTTTATCTTTTACAATTTTAGCATCACCTTTTTTCTCAGTTGATACTTTATCTAAAGCCTCCATAATTAAGGATTCTGATGCTGTAACCCCATTTTTTTTTAATTCATTTTTAATTATTAAAACATTACTATCTATTTCTGAAACCGGCATACTTGCTACCCTTTTTATCTCAGGACCAAAGACCTCATATAATTGTATGTCTTTCATCATTTCTGCTTTTTTATTAGAATCAGGTTCATTTTCTACTTTTTGTTTTAACTCAGATAATCTAGTAGTAACATCATACCCTTTAAACATATCTTGTTTTATTGGTGTAAATTCCTTATTGTAAACTGTTAGTTTTGAATTAGATTCACTATTTCTACTTCTTATAGTTCTGTTAAAACTTGTTCTTAAAGATTTAATAGCATCTCTATTTAAACCTCTTAACAACCCATCTTTCTTAGTAGTTGCTGGTTCAAACACTTTATCCATAAATTCATTTTTATCAGGAGCTGTATTAAATTTTGCAATAACCTGAGCTGCATAAATATCCTCTTGATAATCTAAAAGCATACTAGCAACCTTATCTCCGGAAAATTTACTAGCCTCAAGATACTGTCTATGATTTGCTACATCAATCGCAAGAATTGAATCAAACTCATCATCAGATAATGTTAATCCTTGATTTGCAGCAAATAATTCACCATCCTTTTTTCTTCTATTCCATCCCAGTAAAGAATCAGTTTGGTTTTTTTCATCTTCCCATTTGGACCACTTACCAATATAATCACTCATTGTACTTTGACCTAAAACAGATAATGTCATATTTAATTTTGCAGCTGCTATTGGGTCAAGGTTTTGTAATGCTGAAGAATATCCAGTATTTAAATTATCTATTTTATCTTGTAAATCTTGTGGGTTTTTACGATTTGTTTCCCAATCTGTTAATAAAACACTTAAATCATTTCTCGCTTGAGTTTCTAATTTAGCGGCTGAAATAACTGATGCTTGTTCAAATGCAGCTGCTCCAGCTGAGGTTAATGGTTTTTTTCCTCCATATTGTGATAACACTCCCTCAGGGTCTTTTACTGCCATTTCCTGAGCTTTTCTTATTTGAGCTTTTTCGTATGTTTTTAATGCAAAATTAGTAACCTTATCTGCTTGTTGTTGCATAATTGATGAGGTAATTTGTTTTTCTCTCAAATTAGCAAAATCAACATTTCTAATTGGAGCTAAACTATAACCCATACTTCTATATCTTAAACTCCTTGCCATTATACTTTTAATCCTCCAGTATCAGGAACTGAACCTATACTGCCTATTGTCATTGCAGTTTCACCAAATTTTCCTATAGCATTATAAATTCCTTGCTTTCTAGCCTGATCTCCAGCTTGCTCATATAATTTTGCCTGGAACTCACCCATACCTAATGTTATGTCAGCTCCTCTTTTAGCTGTTGTATAGTCCTTATAACCCTCTCCGAAAGCATACATTGTTAAATTACCCATTGATCCGCTAAATGGATCTAATAAAGCCGAACCACTTCGAGCATTAATTGCAGCTGATGTTTCTAATGATTTATCTAATGCCGCAACTGCTTTTCTATTATATTCTAAAGCATCTCTACTGGCCTGAAGTCTTGTCATTTCAGCTTGAGCATTATATTCTGTTTGTTTGTATTGACCTTGAGTAATTGCTCCAATAGCTGATACTGCTGTACTAACTGCTGAAATATAAGGTGCGACTAAAGCGATTGTTTCCATTTTATCCTCCTATACTCACTTTATAGTCTAATGCTAATAAATTTAATTCTAATGGAACTGATTGAGTAATAGTAATGGTTCCCTCATCATTAAATCCTAATAATGGTCCTACCTTTTTAACACCAGTAAAAGATTGAACTGGTTGGTCTAAAACATCCTCACCAAAACTTCTAAAGGGAACTAATTGAGAATTAACACTCATTGCCTTACTTTGGTAAACATCAGCATTTACCTCTATTATTCTTTTTTTAAAACCTTTAGCTGATACACTTCCTTGAAATTTTGGTTGTACCGGCATCGTTTTTACCTCTAATGAGAATGGTAATCCCATTTCATAATTACTAGCTGATGCCCTGGCAAAAGTAACAACTCCACTTCCATTTGTTGTTTGTTGTTCCTCAACATTTCCATCATTAATAATATCAACTGTTGAACTTGGTAAATGTGCAGCTGTACCAGTTGTGCTTGAGGCTGATACATAAACAGCTGAATCTGTATGTAATGATGAATCAAATACCTCAACAAAATATTTTGTAGCACTATTAATCGTTCTTTTAACGATTGTATAAATAGTATCAACATCAACACCTACTGCTAAAAATTCTCCTGAAGTAGTAACTTTAGATGGAGCTATAACATTTTGACTTCTAAGTATAGAATAACAGCTCATAGAACCATCGCCTGAATTAACTACAAATAACCTATCTGTTTCTTCTGTACTTGTACTTCTTCGGATTGCCATATCAACTGGATTGTTTAATAAATGAGAACTTAATAATGATATGTTAGCTGTGTTATAGGCTTGTTCAGTATCAGTAAAAGCCATTTCATTTAACATCTTTCCACTTCTTTGAATATAAATTGTTCCTGAATCTAATCCAGCTACCGGTACTCCAGGTTTTGTTCCATTTCTAGTAGCGGTTCTAACTAAAACATTTTCAGGAGTTACTGCCTGGTCAATGGTCTGAGGGATGTAAAATTCTGAGCCACTCGTGAAAATTTGCAAATCCCGGCCTGAGTGAATATCAACAATCTGATTCAAACTATCTGTTGCTATAGTTGCGGTAACCGACTCATCGTCAAGCCCACCACCTAAATTAAAATTAAAAAAATCACCAACAACAGAACCCCAAAATGTCGTTGGTTGTGATTTACTTCCACCAAAATATAATCTTCCTTGATGAAAAGTAGCTGATACTGGATAACCTTTAGATGATGACCAGGAATCAACATAACCAGTTTCTAATTCCCAATCACCAGATGCAACTTGAGAACTGTTAAATAAATTAATTTCAACAATTCCTTTAACTTGTGTTGCTGACACATATTCAACAATTTTTATTCGACCATAAGATTCTGTTAAATTAATATATTGTTTTTCGTGGGATGATGAAAATATACTTGAACCAGCATTAACTGTTATACTACCACTTGTACCAGTTGGAGTTATAGTAGAGGAGGGATTACTTGTTGTAATGGTTGGTGCATAAACTGGAGTATTTTTAAAAGTAATAGTCGATAAGGTCCATAGGTTATGGTCACCACCTCTTACAATTTTAATTGGAGCTAAATCTTTATGAACAAAAATAATAGTATCTGCATTTTGAGTATATTTAATTGTATCTAACATAACGGAAGTTAAAGTAGAAACTGCTAAATAATCATTTCCACTAGAATTAATGTTAGTAACTAAAGCATTATTTCTAAAAATATAAATTCGTTGATGAACCAAAGCAAACATATATGAATCATCTGTACTAAATTCAAAAGGAACTAATCGAACCCCATTTCCAGGATTTGCAGCTGATGGTAACTCGCTTATATATTTTAAACCATCTCGTCTTTTTAATCCGCCTTGAGGTTGAATAAATACATTACTTGCAGTTTGTAAAGCGTTATAATATTGCTGCAAATCAACCCTACCTCTTACTAATGGATCTAATTCTCCTATACTAAAATTAGTTTGTATGTTAATTAACCTGGACATTTTTACCTAATAGCGGTTAAATCAAAATCATCCATTGACCAATTCGGTCTATTTTGACCATCTATTTGAGTTGCTTGTCTAAACATTCCTCCTCTCATATTCTCACTTGCTGAACCAACAGCAATGGTTTGAAAATATTGAGCTTTTGTAATTTGATCTGTAACACTTTCAGCAATATGCCAGGCCATAAAATATTTTAATAATTGAATAAAATAAGTTGGTAAAACATCTTCTGATGGTGAAGTTTGATAATCAACATAAATAGTAGTTTCATTTGTTACTAGCTTATCTCCTAAAATTTCCCATCCAGTATTTATCGGAGATGCTCCAGCTGTACTAGAAGTAAAAACCGCTCTTACTCCTGAACCAATCATATCAGCTGGTAATGAATATTCATAAGTCCATTCAGTAGTTGGTGAAGTAACAGTTTGAGCTAATTGTACTTTTTTATAACTAAATGACCAAGGATACATTCCTAAAAGCATATCCTTAGTATCGTCATATATTCGATCACAAATTTGAGCTGAATCAGTACCCTCAGAAAAACTACTTAATGGAGAACTACCTAATAATATTAACGAATCAGAACATATTGATAATTTAGAATCTCCAGTAGCCATAAAAACCTTTAAAAAATGGGAGAGCTTTTACACCCTCCCAAATTATTAATTTAGTCACTATCTGTTGCAGTAACAGTAAGACCATCTGTGACATCAACTACGCCAGCTGCGGTATTACTTGCAACAAAACAAATAGAAACTGCTTGAGTACCTCCAGTAGAAGTACGAGCAAAAATGATGTCACCAACACTAACTGTGTCAGATAAATCATTAAAATAACCCTCAGTATTTACTGTGGCTATTGTGTCAGTTGTTGAGTAAGAAAAGACACCAAGTCCGGTACCTTTTTTTGATACGCCTCCAACGACATTCCATCCATCTCTATCAAAAGCCATATCAATTACTCCCTTGTTGTGATTTTAACGATACCATCTGCATCGATGGCAATTCCGCCACCTGAAAACATTGATGCAACGAGCCAGGATGTCTTTTCAGCCACCCAGTCTATGCGAGAAGTTTGGTTTATTCCTATACCAACACCAACAGAACTTTTATGAAATGCATAACAGATTCTGTCAGAGCTACCATCAATGGCTAAACCGCCCTCATCTCTATCGCCAATAGTTACTATTTTAAAACCAAGCCAAGTATTTAAATCTCCATTTACAAGAGCTTTTATGCTATTGAAATCAGAAGATTGTACGCTGGTTTTACCTAAGAGGTTAGAAAGTGAGTTGGCGTGAACCAACAAACATCTGTTACCCGGTGGAACATTTTTCGCATCTAATGTTTTTTTAGCTGCTCTAATCATTCCAGTATTTAATCCATTAGCACTTCCTGAGCTACCATCTTCTTGGATAGTGTTAGCTACAGTACCAGTTCCTGAGGCCGCTACGAGAGCATCGATGGTCACTTGGTCCATTCTTCTCGCAATAGCTCCTGAAACAGATTGAACTAATTCGGATTTTTCTTGTATATTTACTTTTGGAGCGTGAAACATATCTGTGTAATCAGCTGCAATGTAGTCGGTCATAGTGGCCGATACATTACTCCAAGTTAGTGACATAGGCACTACATCAGTAAGCGGACTTCTAATACTAGCTGAACCCTTACTCAATTTTTGGAATTTTACAGTTGAACCCACAACTCCAGTTCTTTCCCTCGTTACTCCCGCTAACTGGCGTTGTGCCTGATAAGCCTGGTGAACCTCGGAATCAAACATAGTAATAAATGCATTACTTACACTTGCTACCATTTGTGTTTCTCCTTAAAAATAAGGTTAATATTAAAAATTATTTCGCTTTAAGTTGTCTTATCCAGGCTCAAAACTTGTATATTTAATACCATAATAAGCCGGCCAAATTTAAGGTTATCGACTATTACTTACACAATACTAAGTAGAATAATAGTGTGCAAACATCACTCCGATATTTAAAAGATATATAATAACATATAGAGAGTTATTATCCTGGGTATGGTTCTCCACTAGCCTCATAAAATGCTTGTTCAACTTGCCTTAAATAACTTTCATCTCCAGCTGCATAGCGAGGATCTTTAAGCATTTCTTTAGCTTTATCTAATGTCATCTTACCAGTTTCAAGAATTTCAGTTGTTGGAATATTAGGTTCACCATAAGAACGCCTAATTTTATTCATAGCATTGACAAAATTAGGATCAGTAGAGGCACGACTAATTGACTCCATTTCCTCCTGGTTAATAACTTTAGAATTTCTATATCCATCAAGCCAATTTTGAGTATTTGTAATAATAGTATCTGCATTTTTACCTAACTGCTTTTTTGCATCTATGCCTTTTTGTTTAACTTCATCATCTATTACACCAACAGCTTTTTGAAACATTCCAAAAGTTTTTTCAACTAATTCCTGGCTCATATTATTATCTTTAGCAAAATCAATAAATTCATCAAATAAATCATCAGAACCTTTTTTATATTCTTTAGTATAAAATTCAGTATCATAATTACCATCTTTTGGTGGCTTATGTTTACCAGCTGACATTTTATCTCTTAATGACTTTATGTCTTTTTGCATTTGCTCGGTATTAATATCACCGGTTTTTTCATCAAAATATTGTTCGTTTAAATATTCAGGCTTTTCTTTAACCTCTACTTTTTCTTCTTCTTTTGTTGATATGGTTTCTTCGTCTTTTTGTAGGTGGTGTACATATTTCTCCTCATCAGGTTTATCTTCTTGTTTAGGTTCTTCGGCACTAATTAATGGTTTTTCTTCATCATTAGTTTGTTCTTCAGCTGGAGTTTGTTCCTCAGCTAATACTTGTTCTTCAGCTTGCATAACTTTTCCTTTCTATAATTTTGTGGCTCTCACCATTCTTTTAATAATATCTCTAACAACTGCATTTTCACCATCTCTATAAAATCCGTAAGATGGATCACTACCAGGTGTCCAACACTCTTTTTCCAAGTATTGCTCTTTTAAAAATTTTAATACCTTAGTTCCATCAGCTGATGAAAACACTCTTAATATAATCTTATCAAGTTGTTCAGGCTGCATTTATATCCTCATCAGGAGCTTGTTGAGCTTGTTGAGCTTGAACAGCTACTTGTGTCATTTGTTCAACAATCATTTTGCGCTGTTGTTTTGAATTTAAAATACTACCTGGTATTCCCATTTTATCAGCTAGATAATCTAATACCTCATCTTGATTAACCGCAACCTGACCAACCGGTCCTAATCCTTGAGCAATTTGAATAAACTGCATTACATTCTGTAAATCTGTCATATTCTGAGATTGAGCTAATGGAGATTGAGGAACAATCTTAACTACATTACCATCAACCTTTAATGGTAAATCAATTATTTTTTGGTCATCCATAACTTTTAAAATTCTTTGAACCATTGGTATTAATGCCTCAGTTATTAATCGACCAAATGCACTACCTAAATTAGTTGCTAACGATTTCATTCGTTCCATAACTTCTGTAGCTGAACGAGCTGACGCTGAATCTGGTGGAATCGAATCATCTAATAAAGTAGTTTTAATATTATCAACTAAGTCTTTTATTACTATTTGCGCTACATTGAAATCTGATGAGCGGGGTAGGGGAGTTAAAGATGGTCCTTGACCACCACCATTAGATGCAACTGGAATTACACTTCCTGGAGCAATACGAATATTTGTTGGATTTAAAACACCATCATCTCGAGCTGTATATACACCAGCTATTGCCAGGCTGGCATTTTTTAAAATCATCTCTTTAGTTTTATTTAAAGTCTTAATGTCATCAATACAAGATACTAAAGGGCCTCTACCAAACACTTCACCAGCTACCTTAGAATATCGACATACAACAAAAGGCGTATCATTTAATAATCTATAAACTAATTCATTAGCTTGCTGACCTTTACTATAACCATTTTTATTATAGATAATGTGATAACACCATTTCTCTAATTCAGGTTTGTATATGGTAGCCTCTAATAAATGAACTTCTTCCTCAGGTTTATCCTCTATTATCTTTTTTAACTGGTCACTTAATACAGCATCCGGCCAGGTTCTTTTAATAACATCAGCTCTAACTTTAATTTTTCGATATACATTTTCTACTTTACCATTAGCTCCCTCCTCAATAGATATTAAATATTGCGGAATGGCCTCAAACTTAACTGGTATGTCATCTGATGGTCCTTTTTGGATCATCATACACGCTGTTCCAACACATAAATCAAGGAGAAATTCTGAAATACTTAAATCGAAATTTGTTTGTCGAATTACTGTAAACATTTTTTCAGTATATAAATCTAAGGCTTTTTGTAATTCCTCAGGATTCTTAACCTCATCTCTTGCCATATCGCCTACAATTAAACGACACCAGTTTCTATAGGGAGGGAATAAAGATGATTGTAAGCGATTGGCAAATCGTTGAGTTGAATTTATAGCTGTTGAATCAAATACTTTGTTTGTCTTTTTTTGACCAGGAGTTTTAGTTTCCCAATAACCGGAATATAAATTTCTTTGAGGTAATGCCATTTCATAACATTGCTCATATACATCTCTCCAGTTTTCTTTACGAGCATCAGCTTTCTCAGCTCGTCTAATTATTTCTTGCGGAGTAAACTTTCCTTTCATCAGGAAACCTTAATATAAAATTAACAGTAAAATAACAACAAGAGCAATAATGATTTTATCTTTGTTATTATGATATAAACATTTAAGTTTTTGAAAATATTCCATTATATTTAACCTAATGTGTTTGTACCCATAATACCTAAAGATGGATTTTCTCTATCTTCAGATAATAACATTCTTTGGCCACCAGCTCTCCTAGCTCTTAACTTAGCTTGTAGCTGTTTGTTTTTTTCAGCTTTTTCAGCTTTTAATCTTCTGTTTTCATCTTCAACAGCTGTATTAACTATTGGTGCTGGTCTTGGTGGTGGTTTTGGTTTTGAAAATACTCCGCCCATTTTTAATATATCCTTTCGTCATATCTAGGTTTTCCTGACAATACTTCCATATCATCAGCTCCTAATAATCTTAATTTTTTTATAAATTTTTTGTATTTTGCGGGATTATTTATTTGCATTAACTTTCGAGCTGCGGTGCTTTTAACAAAGTCATTAAATTTTACTTCTTGTTGTGACATCAATATATCCTAGCAAAAATATTATAATCAGAACCATCAGGGCCATACGACCTTAATAATCCCTCATTTTGAAATTTAGCATACTTCGCATAGCGGATGTTAGTAGGATTACTAGAGAGTATATACATTTGGAGCCTTTTTATCGTAAGAAAGTCGGGAATTTTATCAAATATTTTTTTTGTACTCTTTAAAAATGGAATTGAGTATTTTCTAGTTTTGCCATCAAATATCATCCAGCACTCATAAACATTTTGATACAGCTGAAAAAAGCCAAATATTAGATGCGGTTGATTTTCAACCATAATGGTACAAGAGTGACCAAATGATGCTTGAGTTTCAACATAATTAAAATAATCCGGTATATTTTCTTTTAATGTTAATTGGTCTTTAGAAAAATTTAAAAGATACAAATGATGTTTATAAAATGGAAATGCTTTACTATAATCAGGAATACAACCCTGAATAAACCTATGAAAATCATTTACCATATTTCAAATTCTAAATCAGCAATGGTTGTTTGACCTCTATTACTATGATAACTCCCTCGAACTAAACGCTTATGCTCTCCTCCTCCTAATAATAAATAAGCAAAAGCATCACCTATGTGACTATGCTGGTCCTTGTTTGGTACATCTCTAAAACGATCTTGCGATCCAGAAATTCCCACTCTCTTGAAATGATAGCCTCCATTTAATGCTTTTCGCAATCTTTTACAGCTTTGATTAATTCTAAGAGCTGGTTTACCATCAACCAACCTAATCATTGGAGCGGCTCCAGCCTCTCGTCTTACTTTAAAATCATTTGATGCAGTAGGCCTAGCATTTAATCCTAAACTCCTTAAATGGTCAAAACTGGTAACCTCAAAAATCTCATCTCTTTTTTGTCCGGCTGGATCTCCCCAAATTACCGGCTCCATTTTTTCAAAGCGAGTATTTAATTCATATAATAACATCTGAGCAAATCTTTCTAACCCCATATCCTCAGTAACTATTTCGTGTAATATATGCCATTTACCTGAGGCATATCGTTGGCCGAACACCGCAGCTGGTGTTAAACCAAAATCAAGACCTATTTGAATAGGTAATGACCTATCAATTTCTATATGCTCATCCATCATATCTGAATCAATATATTCCTCCCAAACCGATTTTCCCTCCTTAACAAATCCATAATTACCACCAACATAAACTCGTAACCAATCTAATGATTTTCCTCCCAACTGCTGTTCATAATAGAGATTTGGGAGATTAACAATATTCTCAGCATTAGGATTAGCTTTCCAATATCGACCAGCTGCTTTAATAGCATCTTTAGATTCATTAGTTTCTATCATTCCTCCTGGTTGTTTAAAAAATGTCCAGGGAAATTTTCCTCGAATAGGCTCTTTCTCAGCTAAACGATAATACCAGCTGTCATCATCTGGGCCATTAGTATCCATTATAATTCCTCGCCAAGGACAGCCACCATTAGATTTAGTCGGGAATCTACCCACCCTATGGGTAAGGCCCTGGATTACCGCTAAAGGTAATTCCCTTGCCTCGTTGACCCAGGCAAAAGTTAATTCTAATGATAATAACTTTCTTACATCCTTAGGTTGGTCTAATGCTAAAAATATAACTTCACAATCAACCCCAGGTATATCGCCTTTGGCCGGTAATTTTAAATGATGTGTTAATGGAGGTGACCAGCGCATTGCACCCCAGCGATTCTCAGGAAATAATTCTAACCAGGTTTTAATTGTTGTAGTCCTTAATTCAGGATATGAGTTTCTAATTACAACCCCTCGAGAATATCTAATATTATCTTTTGGTGATGGAGGTTGTTTTAATGCTCTTAAAAATATTTCAGCAGCACAAGCATAACTTTTCCCCCCACCAACCGGACCCATTAGTGACCTGACAAAAGAATTGTCATTTAAAAATTTCCAAACAACCGGTGAATTAGAAAAATCTAAATCTAAATTAGTAATAGGTAATTCAGCTCTAGCTCTTTTTCTACGATTACTTTTATCTCTTGAACGCTGTGTCCTGGCCATCTTGAGGTACTATCTCCAATTCATATTCTAAACAATCTAAAATCTTTTCTATTGTATCCATTGTGCCGGATGATATGCCTTTTTCTAATTTATATATTGTATCTGCATTTAAACCGGCATCTGATGCTAAATCTTCCTGGGTATATCCCTTAGCTAATCTCAGCTCTAAAATTATTTTTGAATACCAGGGTATATCATTCTTCTTCATTTTTCTTAACCTTAATAGTAGCAACCTCAGGACCTTTTAAATTGATCCCTATAACAGCTGGTCTATTATTATCCTCCTGGACCTCCAATAAACCACTATGCTTTGCTAATAATCTTAATGCCGATAACTTATCGTGCATTTCAACTTCTAAAGATGTTCCATATTGAGTCGGTGTTGATTTAACTTTCTTAATAGCTTTCCTGGCTCTATGAGATAACGATTCAGAACTATTCATTGATACCTGACCCTTATCGTTCCAACTTAATACATCAGTTATTTCACTCGCTCCAATAGCCTCCAGCTCTTGTTTAACTTTATTCTTTTCCTCCTCAGAACCTTTATCCAATAATTGCCTGGCTCTACGAATGGTTATTTTATTTAAATCATTTTCTTTCATATTTCTGCTTTCAAAATTGATTCTCCAACAAGTTGGGCGATTTGTGGCACGATTGAGTTTCCGAGTGCTTTGATTCTGTCGGTTCTATTTGAGTGTAATTCATAGGATACCCCATCAGGAACTCCACAAAGTTCGGATTGAGTTTGCCACCAGCTTGCGGTGTCATCTTGTGAACTGCATCTTTTAGCTTCACTCCAAAACGAATCCCTTTTTTGTTTAGTCTGCTGAAACTTCCGTTTTTTAATTCTACATTTTTGACTACTCCTCCTTCTAGGTCGCAGGATCTTGGTGTTGGATACATTATGTCCGATGATCCAGACTCTTTTTCTTTGATGCCAAGCACCGATGCCGCTAGCTGGAATAACAAGACATTGGACTTGGAAACCCTCTTTTTCCAAATCGTCTTGTATCTGTCGCAAGATTGTACCTTCGGAGATGTTAACAATGCCGTCAACATTTTCTCCAATAAACCATTTCGGTTTGCACTCGGCAACAACTCTAATAGTTTCGTCCCACAAGTATCTGTCGTCATCTTTGCCTTTTCTTTTTCCAGCAACTGAGAATGGCTGGCAAGGGAATCCTCCTGAAATAATGGTAGCTGAACCAAAGTCTTTTCCATTAACTTTCCTTATGTCGTTTATTATTGGAACATTCTTCCAATGCTTTCTTAAAACTTTCTGACAAAACTCGTCCTTTTCAACAAATACAATAGTTTCACCCAAATTAGCCATTTCAAATCCATAACTAAATCCACCTATTCCTGAAAACAAATCTAATATTTTGTGTTTCATTTTCTTTCATTATTTTAATTTCTGCATTGGTCTAACTTTAGGAATAGGTGTTTCTGAATCATAATAATTCTTTGATGACATACATAAATAACCACCAAATTCTGAGCGACTTATTCTTTTACTTTCTACTATCTGATTAATAATAACTTGAGCAAAACTACAATTAGGTAATCTACCTATATGATGCGGTGTAAAACTATGGTCAGGATTCAAAGTAAACATAACTAAAAAAAATGCTTTACTTATCATTATTATCATCCCAAGTTGGAGTTAATTGCCAGTTATAATTATAATTTTCAGTAGGCTCAACATTGTAGGCTGGAGTTTTCCAATCGTGTTTGTATAAATTTGGTGCATACCCTCCATACACAAAATTTTCTGACATAAATTTATAACCACTTTTTTTCTTATCTACCATATTGCTCTCTCATCATTTCCCTGGAACCAATTATTGCCTTATTATGTTCCTCAATTTCTTCCCAAAATTCCTTTGTATAACATCCGAACCATTGAAGATTTGGGAATTCAGTTTTAATTGTAATTAAAGCAATCTTACAATCAGGAAATATTTCATTAAATTTAACTAATCTAGTTTCTCCATTAGGTAATAATAAAGTTGCTAAAACTACAAACTCATTAATCATTCAACATCTGATGGTTTTTCACCAGCCTCATATTCTACATACTCTCGATTTTCTCCCTGAGGATATTTATGAGTAATTTGTTTCTGTTTATATTTATTAAAAAACCATTCAGCCTTATTTAAATCCTCGGCTAAATTTCCTTTATGCTCAGCTCTTGAAATATATTTTATAAATGATCCTTTTAAATAACCAATAAACTCCTCAGGAGATAATAACGATTCAATTATGGTAATTGTTTCAAATTTACCTTGTTTATAATGCGGTGGAGAGTTTACCATATCAATAAACTCGTCAGCTTTATTGCCTAAAATTTCTTGTGAGGTACCCCTAATATAAGCGGACCCCTGGGGAGGGAGGGTGGTATCCTTATTTTTTGGTGTGTTTTCCATCTTTTTTATCCTTTCATAATTCATTCCACCGATTGGATAATGCAATTCTACATTAATCCGGTGGCTTTGCAAACCTCAATTAAAGTTAATGGCATTGGTTTATTTTCCTGGAGCCTGGTATTCGTCAATGTAGCAGTATATTCCAGGACTTGTTCAGCTGAAATACCAGCAGCTGCAACAATCTCGGCCTCTTTTAAATAATTATCAGGAATTCTGGGCTGACCGCATCCTCTTTCAATTCCTGAACAAAATGCTTGTGCGATACTCTTTTTTTGAAGTTCATCGATTTTTCCCCCCTTTAACCCCTTACTGTTATCTATAACATTCTGTTGGTTCTCCTCAGGGTATTCTTCAGCTATCTTTGGCCTTGGAGCATAGAATTGTTCTTTAGTTGGTAATATAGTTTGTGGACCATCATATAAGACTTGATAACGATTTGTAGCATATCTTGATTTGATCTCAGCTCCAGGTATTCTGTATGGTCTTTTATTTAATTTCCTTATGTATCCTAATTTAATGAGCTTTTGAATATGTATTGATACAGTTTTTGGAGTTCTTGAGATATGCCTACCAAGAGTGATTCGAGATGGAAAGCAAATGCCATATTTATTAGTATGTAAGCAAATAGCTCCTAGCAATCTAAGTGTGGTATAATGCAAATCATCGTCCTGGATACTGCGAGCTGGCATAACTGAATATCTTCTTGTGTCAGGTTTAGATTGTCTTATTGTTGGTGCGGTATTTTTATTTACAAACATAATTAAAAAGGTATCTCATCATCTATTAAATCATCCCATTCTTTAGATGTTACTTTAGTGATTTCAGGTTTAGGAATCGCAGCTGCTAACATTAAGATATTAGCTGGCATAAACTTTACTAATTCCTTTATATTGATATGTAATGTGTCTTTTTTATATTCTTCAGGCACTTCATTTTTATAAACAGATATGACTTTTCCGGATGGATGTTCAACTTCCCATACTTCTCCTGGTGTTTGAGAGTCGGCCCATTCATCTAATTTCATCCAGCCTTTAATCATTGCCTGACTATGTTTGATTATTTCCGATTCATTATCAGCCTCTATTGCCTGGTTTAATTTATCTTGTTGTTTAATAAATTTCTCAGCTAGAGAAGTTGCGACATAATCTGTTATTTGTTTCGGACTGTATTTTTTTTCTAATTTAGCCGCCAATAAATCTAATTCTTTAATCGTTTCAAGTTTAATATTCATACAATAAATCCTTTTGTCCGGACACATTGCGGACACTCGGACACCCTATAGGGTGGTGTCCGGCTTGTCCGGTCCTTGAAATTGTCCGTCTAATTGTCCGCATAGTATGTAAATCCCTGATTTCCGGTGTTTTTAGACCCGGACACATTGTCCGCTTGGACTTGTCCGCTTACGACCCAAACCCAATCACCGAGCTTATCAATTTGTCCGGCTTGCATTAATGATTTTGCGGTCCTAACAAATGCTTTTCTCCTTGCATCCTGGGTGTTTCCGGTGGTTATTATCTTTTCATAGGCTAATTCTTTAAATTTCTCATAACTGACCGCTAAATGAGGTATTTTACCACCTGGTTCAGTTCCATATTCCTCGAGAGCCAGCTCCAATGTATTTAATAATTCTTTTTGATTTGGTGTTAATCTTTTAATCTTTTCTGCTTTTTCATTAGATAATTTTAATACCAGGCTAGTTTCTGATGATAGATCAAGTTCATCATCATTGAGTGATACTTGTTCAGATTCAAACCATACTACATCTGAGGCCTCAGCATCTTTTTGTTTTTCTGTAATTAAACCCATTAATTTATCTTGTCTTTGTACTTTTAAACTAACATCGACAGCTCCTATCATTGCGGTACTACCTCTAGCTCCTTTAACTGAGTCTTTACCGCTATGGTGAATTGGCATAACTGTGCAATTAAAGGTATTTCTTATTTTATCCATAGCCTGGATAGCTAATCCCATATCCTGAGCGGAGTTTTCATCTCCGGCCATACATCTAGCAACAGTATCAAATACTATTAGCTGTATATTGTCTTGTTTAAAGGCCTGGATAGTTTCTATTAAATCATTAATCGCTTGTTCATCGAGTAATCCGACAGCCTGAGGTATAATATGAACCGGAGCTATTGGTTTTATATTCTTTTTATTATGCCAGGCTTGTAATCTTTTTCTTAATCCACCAACACCCTCGCCAGCTATATAGAAAACAGCTCCAGGAATAACATCGTTATCGTGCCAGCTAATGTTATGAGCAATGTGTAATGACATATCTAGTGCCATAAAGGTTTTTCCTGAGCCTGGTGAGCCATATATCATTGACATTGAGTTCTCAGGTATGAAATTTTTAATTAACCATTTAACCGGTGGCATACTCATTACCTCAGTTATGCTCATAACTTTAATTGGAGTCATTGGTTTATCGGATACAAATTCTGTTTTTTCTACGAGAGTTTCCAGATCTTTAATGCTTTTATCCTCGAGCCAATCAAAAACATCGCCTTTAGGTTTAAGGTTTGGCAGCTGCAATAATTTTATTGATTTGGCAACCCCTTGAAGTGATTTAATTACTTGCCTACTGTGTTTTTCACCTGGTTCATCGTTATCAGGAATGACTATAACATCTCTATTTTTTAGATATTCACTATGCTCTTTAGTCCATTTACCCGATCCTCCGCTATTACAGCTGGCTACTAATCCTAGATTCTCGAGCTTTAATACATCTTTTTCGCCCTCGACTATATATACTGGTTTTGTTTGATTCTTTAATATATTTGGTAATCTAAATGGGAGTAGGGATACACCCTGGAGGTTCCAAACTGCTTTCCCATTAATTACCTGGCGCTGTCTAAATGTTTTAGGTTCATATCGAATGACCTGATATATAGTTTTGCCTTGAGCATCCTGGTAATCATAAACTGTTTGTTTTGTAGGTAATTTTATATCATCAACATCTTTAAGTTGTGGCTGTTCCTGATTCATACCAATGACATCGGTAAGAAAATCCTGGACACTAATATTACTTGGTCCATAGAGTTTTATTAAATCAGTACAGCCACCACCTTGCTCTAATTCAAAATCATAAAATGTTCCTTTACTTAAATTTATGACCTTAGAGCCTTGGTTTCCCCAGCGCAATTCTTCCTCCTTAATTACACTAGGAGAACCCCAGAAATGGGTAGCAACAGCTTTAATACTGTCCGCCCACTTATCCATTGTTTATTCAAACTCAGGCTTATTGTCATCGCTTTCAGTTTCAGCTGGTATTTCTTCCGGAGCATCAACAAACTTAACGAATTTTAACTTAGGAACCGCTACTTTAGCTGGTCCAAATTCCATCATTTCGTGACCATCATATTCAATTAGAGCTGCTTTTTTAGAGTCCGCCCAATCTTTTCCCATTTGGTCAAATACTTTTGAAACAGCATCTCGACTCGCTCTTTGATTTGAGATCCATTCTCTCCAGCCACTAACTGGACTACCTTGCTTTTCAGATAGATAGACCATTAGAAAGAACGCGTTTTTAAAGCCATTCTCTTTATCTATTTGCACTTTTGAACCGGGAGTATCGCTCCATTTCCATATTGGTGATTGGCCTTTTTCTAATTTGCCTTGACCAGTTTTTATTGTATTAGGAGCTATTAAAAATTGTTTTAGCTCACATTTTTCTCCATCGACATCCCAGGTTTGTTCCTGAGCTTTCCAGGAGATATATTGCACATCTCCATCACTTCCTAAATTAAGATTCATCATTTTTTCCTTTCTCATTTTGATGTGGATATTTAGTTTTAAAATCTAACCATTGGAGAAATAGTGTAAATGTTTCCCAAGGTAGAACCGCCAAGGTCTTTTCATTATCATCTCTTACAAATAATAGATCAGCATTATCTTGGCGCAATGCTTTGTATAAAGATGAAAAACCTTTTCTTCTTCTTTTACACTCAGCAATTAAACCAGCGAATTGAATATCGCCTCGATACTTACCACCTAAAGCTCCGGATAGAGGAACCCGCTCACAATCGATACCTAGACCATTAATTAATTTAACAGTTTCGGTTTCATATTGTGTGCCTTTTATTTTTGGTTTATTAACCATTTGGCCCTCCATCCTGAAGATAATTCCGAACTAATTCATCAATAATTGAACTTTCTGAGCGTCTTAAATTATTTTTTTGTAATTTTAATAATTTACAAACATCCTCTGAAAGGTGCAGATGCTTTGAGATTATTCGGTTTTTTTTATTCATAATATATTGTTTTTATAAAAAGTACCATTTAGGTATTGCAAAGGTACTATAAATATGCATAATGATAATAGGAGAAAAAATAGATAGTTAATAAAGAAAGGAAAAAAACAACTATGAAAACAAAAACAAAAACAGTTTATAACACTAAACCGGACCCTATCGTTTCAATAAAAGAATATGAAATAGATGAGAATGGTAAAAGAGTTTTAGTTAAACAAATAATAAATAAGGAGATTAAATAATGACAATAATATATTCAGGTACAAATGGACCAATGCTTAAATATGTAAAAGATTGGTTTGGTGATAGAGGTTATGAACCTTTTGAAATTACCAATAAAACTATGTTTAAGATAGTTAGGGTTAATAATAATTCTAAATGGTTGTTTATTGAAAATGAGGAATACGATGAAATAGAGTTATATTACCTTAATTCAAGCTGTGCTGAGTGTTATGACGATTATAAAAGCAAAGGTTTTGATTGGAGTGAGAACAATTTATTATCAATAGTAAAGGAGCTTAAATAAATGAGTAAATTTAAAAGACATAAAACTAAAAATGGAAGAATAAGGTTTATAGTTAATCAAGAAAAAATAGCTGGTAATCACTATAAATGGATTTATAAAGCATCAGATAAAGATGTAGATGAACTGTATGATTATTGGACTCAAGAGCTATGACCAGAAACTTTAGGAAAAAAGATTTTGTTCCTGGAGAGGCTCATAAAGGTAAGTATGTATTTTATCTGAGAGTATCTACCAAGGAGCAAGGTAAATCCGGGTTAGGTTTAGAGGCTCAAAGGACCGCTATTGAAAAGCATCTTAATGGCGGACCCTGGGAGCGGATCGGAGAGTATGTTGAGATAGAGTCGGGTAGGGCGGCCAATTTAAGGCGGCCTGAGCTGATGAAAGCTCTAGCTCATTGTAAATCTACCGGAGCGATATTAGTTGTAGCTAAATTAGATAGATTGGTTCGTAATGTATCTTTTTTAACTAAGATACTAGATTCAAAACAACCATTTATTGCTACCGATGTTCCAATGTTTCATAATCCAGCAACCAATAGATTTATGTTAGTTAATTTAGCGAATGTTGCTGAATATGAGGCGGCTTTAATATCTGAGAGAACTAAAAATGCTTTAGCTGAGAGAAAAGCTCAAGGAGTTAAATTAGGATCACCGAATCCTGGTATTGGTCAGAAAAAAGCGGTGCAAGCTCGCCAGCTGACGGCTCAGGATGATGCTGAAAAAATCTGTGAGGAGATTAAAAAGATTAAAGCGGCTGGTTTTACAACTTTAAAAGAGATAGCTAAGGAGCTGCAAGTTAGAGGAGTGCCAGTATTAAGACAAACATCTTTTAATAAAGGAGAGGTTAAAGAGGAGGATTGCCGCTGGTTTATTAAAGGTAAAGTTGATAAAAGAACTACAATCAGAAACATTATGATACGAGGAGGTATTTATGAAGATTGATTTATTTAATCGACAAGAATTTGACAAACAATATGGTAAAACACTATTTAAACATTTGCTTGATTTAATATTAATTGATAAAAGAACAAGATATGCTAAATATATAAATAATTATCCATCTAAAATTGTTGATGGTATTTATTTTTTTAATAGAACTGGACCAAGGTTTTTAGTTTTTTTGTCAATTTCTTATGCATATTATTCGGACAATTGTTTAAGCATTGCTGAGATTAGTCAAGCAACAACATTGACTCGTCAAACTGTCAGTACAATTAAAGGTGATTTAGTTGATTTAGGTTATATTGATTACGATTTTAAATCATTTGGAAAAGAGCATTATGTTAAAACCCGCAGATTATATCCAACTGCGCTGCTTATTGCAATTATATCAGCTTTTAAACAAGCTCGTTCAACATATTATAATGAGAGTCCTTTTAGTCGGGTTCAGGCGGTACAAAAAGCCATCGATAATTATGAAAAAATGTCCTAATTTTTAACATCTATATGTTAAAGGAATATCATTTTTTTAGATATTAATTAGTGTATTATAGGAGGGGTAATGGATAAACAAAGACAAAATGAAGATTATTATAGCAATGTTATTTATGAAAAATCTTGTTCTCGAATAACAATACCAATGATGCAAGCCAGACATTTAGCAAATGCAGTTAAATTGTTTGGTCAGTTGTATGAGAATTTAAAAGAGATACAAAATTCAAAGCAACCGATTTATCGAAAATTAACAATGGCCAAACACGAATTTTATTCGGTGCATTGTGATTTAAAGGTCAGAGCCAACGAACCTAAATTAGGAGCTGGTCCGCAAAATGATTTTAGAGGTTGTAAATGACACTATATATAGTAATCATCGAGGAAATTAGCATTTAGTCAAATAACAACCCTTGCAAATGGAGATTATATGCAAAATAACAAACATAATATAGAGATTACCGCACTATATAACGATTCTAATAGAATTGTTAAGGTATCGGAGTCTAAAAAGGATCGCATAATATATATTAGGATAATTAAGAGTGTCCTCAATATATTGTATGGAGTATCTGACTATCTAAAGTCAGTAAGATTATCAAGTTTAGCTAGTTTAACTTTAAACATATTAGCATTTTTACTATGCTTTTTTCTAGTTATTTCTTTAGTTGTAGCTCTCGATGTTAACCATACATTTATAAGAGGTCCGCAATGGTAGGAAAAAGAACAAGAGATGACCAGGCCAGCTGCTCAATACTTTCAATATTAGCTGGTCATTCTAAATATGATTCGCCTAATGATATTTTAAGGTCAGCTATAGATTCTATTGGTAAATCTAATGGAATTGATAGAGTTGAAATTTCAGGTAGTCCAATGCATTGGGGAAATATTCACGAACCTAAAATCATAGAATTAGGATTAAAAAAATTATTAATTACTGCTTACGATGAAGATTGTGATCCGGTACATCATTCAACATTACCATTATCCGGTTCACCTGATGCTTTATGTACTGTTAATAAAGTAAGAGTGCCTAATATGCCTGAACAAAATGTATATGTTTTAGGTGATGATGATGAAATTGTATTAGATGGTCTTGTTGTTGTTGAGGCAAAAGCTATTGGCAAACCACCTCAAACTATTCCAGATTTGAATAAAGGTCCTTATCAAGTTGAGGGATTAATGATGTGTACCGGTGCAAAATATGCTGTAATTGCTCATTTGTATCAAGGTATTCATCTGAGGGTTTTTGTAACAAAAAGCAATCCTGAAATTAGAAAACATATCGAGCAATTAATACCTGAGTTTCAAAAAAAAATTGATGACTATAAAGTTAATAAGGTTGTTGATTGGTACCCAGTAGCTAATCCAATGGATGGCATTGCTACTTATAAAGTTGACCAGGGATTACCTCCGGTAGTTTTAGGCGGAGAGGATATGGAAATTGTTGATAAACTATTAGAGGCTCAACAATTAATTAAATCCGGTCAGAAAATTAAGGATGAATGCACTTCTTATTTAATGTCTATTATGGCTAATCACGATAAAGCAGTTGGCAATAATGTTGAAATATTTTGGCCTGAAAATTCAGCCAGGAAATCTTACACAGTTCCAGCTCGGCCAGCTACTCGAGGTAAGTCTTTAAAGGTAAAGGTGTTTGATGATGTTTAATGGAAATTATTTTACACCAAAAGAAAAGGAGTTGTTTATGTTTATTAAGAACTTTATAGAAACTAATCATTATGCTCCATCTTACCAGGAGATGAAGAAGTTTAAAAAAACTAAATCTGATAGCGGTATAAATCATTTATTAGATAGGCTCGAAAGTAAAAATTATATTTCACGAGATAAATGGAGCAATCGTTCTGTCAGAATTAATTATGAATCTTTAGAATATTAGAAAGGATTTTATTATGGAAACTTTAATAGTAGGTTTTATAATGAATTTATATGCTTGGAATAATTTAGATTTTTTTTATCACAAACAAAATAATGAAAGAATTTATAAATGCGAATGGGTAGATGTTGGATGGCAAAAAACCGATTATACAAACCCATCTTTAAATGTAGCTGGTTATATTAAGTATCGCCAAATCTGCATAAATAAAGAAAAATATTAAAAAAACAAAGCTCTAGGAGCCTCGAGGATTAAGTTTTTGAGGTTGCCTAGGGTTAAACTACCTAGCTAATTTCACTTAAACTTTGTATTAAAGAGTCTTGCTCGAGAGTAGGGTTGTTAAAATGAATACTATAAATACTATGTGATATAGATGTAATTTTATAGGTTGGTTTAAAAAAAATTCTTGGAGGTTTTAACATAGAAACAAATGCAACAATATCCGATGCCATATCCTCAGTTAAATATCTTTTCTTACCAGTAGGTCCTTGCTTAGTTGCAAACCTAAATCCATTTCTATCTTTAATTTTTGTCTTAGAGCTTTTAACTTCAATACGATAAGGTTTATTTTCAATTACAGTAATTAAATCAAATCCATTATGATTAACAACCGATGTATTATATCCTAATTTTATTAAAAAATAGGCAACATAATATTCCGCTGTTTTACCTAATACCATAATGATTTACCTTTTTTATTCCAGATGGCTACTGGTGATTTATATTCTCGTTTGTGAGGTTTGGGAAATTTTCTTTTATTCTCATATCGCATTTATGTCAAATAATATACAAATCCAAAAATTAATCCGACACCACCAAAACCAATACCGACAAATATTATAATAGCATTAATCATTTCTTCTCTTTGTTTTTTTTGATATGCAATTTCCATTTTTCTTTTTTTTCTAATTTGACCTTGTATTCTTAATAACTCATCCCAAGACTTCATTCCAAATGTTGCAATCATATAATTTTTTAATTCTCTTTCCATCGAATCAGCTTTTTTCTTAGCTGCAAATTGATCGATTGCTTGTTGTTCTACATTTGCGACTTTTTTAAATTTTTTTTCTTGTGGATTTCTTACACTTTCTATTGCTGACATCCACCTACCAACATCTGACATCATTGATTCAGCATTTTTACCAACATCAAACCCTTTTTTAATTGTATTAAATGCGGTTGTAGCAATCCCCAATGCTGTTACCGGGTCCATTATTTTTTCCCTATAAAGCTACTGACTCCTTTTATGCCAAAGCTCGCTGATATTGAAATTAAAATTCCCCATTGTAAGAATTCCGGTAAATCTTCTCTAAGAAATCTAAATCCCTCTTTTAAAACTGGTTGCATAGGTTCTATAAAACAAAGTGTCATTATTATAATCATCCAAATTGTCCATAACTCATCCTTATAAGAATCCCCAGCATTAGATTGTGCAATTTTTTCCCAGTCACCATCAGTTTCTATCTTTTTACGAGTAGCCTCGAGTTTAGATAATTCTACCTGAGATTTTAATTTAGCTTTTTCTTGTTTTCCTTTTATCCAGGCTGTTGCTAAATTAGTAATTCCTGAAACGATTGGTCCAAATAACATTTAATGTATCCTTTCTGAAATTGTATTAAGGTTATTATTAAATAAATTATCTAATTTAGATGCAATGTATTCAGCATCATCTTGGTTATCCAAACCAGTTACCTTAATTGTTACAGAGGGTTTATCATTATCCTCACTAACATAAATCATATAAGTTAAAACCATATCATCCATTACATCACCTTAAATATTACAGCCATCATTGCACTTAAAATTGAAATAGTTGAACACATTATCACCATCTCTAACCTTTTAATCCTACCCTCAAGTTTATCTAAAGATGTCTTTGTCATATCTCTATACACAGAACACTCTCTTTCGTGAGCCTCCAATTCCATAGCTACATCCTGAAGTGTTCTAGTATCCACTTTTTTTATATCCCCATCTGTTTTCTGATAAATCTTTAACCCTTTTAGTTTCAGCGGGAATTTTTATCATAAAATATTTAGATAAAATAATATGATCTTTTGTTAGCATCATCTTGTATATGCCTCTATACCTTTAGCATCAGGAAAAGAGTCCATAGTTGCTATTTTTTTAATTGATTTATCTTTATTATATTCTGTAACAAATAATGCTTTTAATTTATCCAGAGTGTCACAATCACTTATTGCTTTTTCTATTTTATCAGCCTCATTTTTTACAGCTGCTCTATAAGTTGAAACAACACTTGGAATTTTTTTACTACTATCCTCAACTAATCTAGTAACCATCCAATCTGTTGGCTTTAGTAATGCAGCTGCTCGATTTTTTGTTTGTTCTATAAAAATTGTTTTTAATCCTGGAATTGCAACATCTCCAACATCTTCTCCATCAGGAATTTTTTTATCTGTTTTATCTTTAGATGTCCATAAAGTATCGTTTATTAATTTATCTTTTTTATTAATAGTTTCTGTGACAATACCTTTAGCATCATCAACTTTGTAATTAACAGTAGTTGCAGTTTCAAATCTAGCATCAGCTGGTGTCCCATCAATAAAATCATATATACCGATTGCTTTTAATTCTTTAGAAGTCCAATTATTAAATATTTCTTTTGGATGTTTTATATTATCAAAAGTGATTGGTTTAGGATTTCTAAACAATTCTACCACCTGACTTGCTTTAACTTTGGCCCACATTTTATACTCCTTTTGTTATGTGTGTTAATATTATCATCGTGCAGTAACCGGACTTGTTCCATCAAAAAATACATTTTCAGCAAAGGCTATATATATATGATTTACTCCAGAATAATTAATGCCATATCCAGGCGCTCTTGCTTTAAACCCACCACTTAAAAATTCTGGACCATAAGTATTATTCCAATCAGCGGCATCGCTATTATTTGGATGAGCTACAAGGTTTGCACCATTTGTAATATTTATAGGATTTCTTGCAGAATCAAATAAATACCAACTAGTAGCTCCAGTTTGTTTAATTAGGATCATACGAGGAGTGAATCCGAGTTGGACATAAGGCCCGTCGACATTTCCCGATCCAGTATAGGATCCGATTTTGCTAAAACCCGGGATTCCTCTAAATGAATAAAAAATATAAGGTTCGCCAGCACTAAATAAACTACCTACCAATCCTGTCCATAATGTAGATGTTGGTTTAGCCGGACCCCATATATTTGATGAAGTAAATGCAGCCGCATTAGATGTTAAAAAGGCACCACTACTATAAGGAGTTGTTGAAAATTCGTGATGGTATGTTGTTCCAGAATTTGTTGAATTATAAGCGCATAAAATTCCCATTTCAGGAACACCACCTAATCCGTGCGCCCAAGTTTTATTACCACTTCCTGATACAGTAAATTTACCAACACTTATACCAGCAGTAGCATTTGCTTGTAACTCAACACTTAAATCACCTGATGCATCAGTAGTTTTTGTGCCTCCATTAATATTCCAATTATAAGAAACAAAAGATTCTCCACTAGTATTTACAGCATCATTATCCTCTATTTGAACTCCACCTTTTAAAAATTTCTGCACTCCATCTGTAATAGCTGTATTAAATTGTGTAGCTGAACCCATAGAACCATACTCTCCAGCTCCTCTTAATGAATCTTGCCAAATCCAACTATCTGCCGCATCTCTATTTTTAATTATAACTAAATCAGTTAAACCTTTTGCAGTTTCTGATAGGTTGTCTTGTTGTAAAGCAGAAAATCCCGTTGGTGCAGATGTGTTAAATGCTCTTTGTCCAGTATTAACATCAAATATAAATCCACTTGAACCTTGAAATCCAATGTATGGTGCATATCTAGTATTTTGAACTAAATTAAAGACACTACCAGTTCCATTTGCTGGGTTGCCTGAATTAATATATGTTCCATCTACTGAAAAGTATAACTTATGATTATCTAAATCCATAGCTATTCCAATAACATCAGTAGCACCCCAATTTGTATAACCGCTTGCATATTGCCCACCATTTACAAGATAACCATCATCTCTATATACAAAAGTTTCTGCATTTACAGATGCTAAACTTGTGCTTGAATCTATCGGAACATTTTTTTGTTGAATACCAACAATACTATTTCCATCTGCACCTACTGCTGTTGCTGTAATTTCAAAATAATATTTACCTGATGTTGGTGCTAACGAACCTCTGATTGCATCTCCAGCTCCACCTTGAGTTACTTTTAAATTACCCTCTGACATTGTAATAGAACCAGTTTCATCATTTGGGTCCATTATACAATGATTCTGGGTAGGACTATCGGTGGTCTGGTCAGAACTAGTTATATTACTAACTGTAAAATCATTTGTATTTCCTGAAGTATCATCTCCAAGATTACTAGAATCAGCATAAGTTAATCTCCATCCACTATTACCATAAGTAATACCTGATAATGTCTTGGGGATCCAGCGATTTGTACTTGTATCAACGACACCAAAAGTATCTGGTCCAAGTGCTGTACCATCTACAAAATTCGTTTCAGCCATATAACCATCTAATAAATTTGTAGTATCTAATCCCCTCCTACCAATATAAAGAGTTCCAGAACCTCCATTCCAATTTGTAATAAGGTCTTGTGCTGGGTGAGCTGTGTAAGAATCAAAGCTAGTTACTCTATCACCATCAATATAAATTTTAACCCTGTCACTTGCAGTTGATAAAGTAGTGTCAACGGATACAAGGAAATGGTAGAATTTTGAAGTATCTTCTACTGTTCTATTTTGATGATATGTAAGAGTTACAGTCCAACTACCACTATATGTTAAATCAGAAACATAAAATCTATCACTTGATATTCCAATATAACCACCACCATTATTAGCACTAAATCCTAGAAATTTACAATTACTACTATCTAAATTCCCTCTTTTAAACCAAGTGCTAAATGTCCATTTTTTTCCATTTGTTGGTGTTTCTAAAGTTCTTGACATTATAGCTGAATCAGCACGATTAAATATACAACTATTCGCAATCGTGGCATTATCTGTAAAAGGTACGAAATTTCCGGTACGCTGGCCTCCGCCATTCCCCTCGTGCAAGTTAATCCAGAAATGGTTTTTACTATTTGTAATTGCTGGTTCAGATAAATTACTTGTGTTAAGTGCCATAGAATCTGTTACTCCACTTGGTTTATTTGTCCATTGACCTGATGCAAATCTACCTATACCAGCACCCCCATTAAATCCTCCAGCAACAAAATGCATTTCACCAGTTACCCCAGTTACTGCTGGTGTTCCAGAATTCATTGCTGTACCATTTTTATAAAATACTAAATCACCATTTGCTTTTCGCCAAACACCTATAACATCATTGTTTGTAAAACTTACTCCATAAGAGGTTGTACTTGAACTACCAGTAGTGCTAAAAGTACCATCTTCTCTTATAACATAAGCATTAGTATATGTTGTATTACTAGCATCTTGTAAAGCAGAACCATCCTCAATACCAATAGCAAAATCAACACCACTTCCTAAAGTTGCTGTCATTTTTGTTTCAAAAAAACCATCTGTATTTGCTGGTATTGTAATTGATGATCTTGCTAATTCTCTAGCTGATGCTCCACTATAGGTTATTGCTAAATTACCCTCACTAAATGCTGTATATCCGTGGTGAGTTACATCTAATGGATTAAAAACTGCGTGATTATTTGTTGGCGAATCGGGTTGTGAGTCATCCGCACTAAGTCCACTTGTCGTAAAATCATTACTTCCAGCTTCATCATCTCCTAAAGCTGAACTATCTCTGCCATCAATATAAAAACCACGAGTACCAAATGTTAAATCACTTACATCACGAGGAACCCAAATACCATTATCATTTGTTTCTCCAAAACTAGATGCATCTAATGCACTATTATCAACATAAACTATATTAGTTAAATACCCATCAAAAAATGCACCAGTTGCATCATAAGTTCCTATTCTCATAGTAGATGATGCTCTACCAGCACCACCTGAATCAGTATTTACACTTGGATATGTAGCTGTATTAAATGAAGTTTCTCTAACACCATTTACATAAATTATCATTCTTTCACTTGAAATCGCATTAGCTGTATCCCAAACAAAGGTAAGATTATACCAGGCACTTGGGTCACGGAAAACTCTATTCGTTATTAGTTTACCAATAACAGAACCACCAGATATATCTGCAAATTCTAGTCTATCACTTGAATCAAAAGAATAAAGTTGATAATTTGTAGCATCATAACGATAAGCACCAATATACATTAAAGAAGTTAAATTACCTCTTTTAACCCAAACACTAAAAGTATTTTTCTTTCTAGTATCACCAGCTCCAGTTTGAGATGCAGTTAAAACTGGTGAATCATTATCATTAAATCTAATTGATTGGTCTATAGAGTATGTACTTACTCCAGATTGTTGCCATAATTCGCTGGTAAACATAATCTACCCAAAAGCCAGTTGTGGCGAACCTAGTAAAATTGAATTATCAGCTTTGACAATATAAGGTACGACATCGTATGCACTATTAGTTGAACTTAAAGTTAAACCAGCTGCTGCTGGTGTTTCATAATCTCCGTGTAAACTTACTGTTCCAGCACTACTACTTCCTGGTTGAATAAATATGATAACTCCAGTTTGACCTATTTGAGATGCCTCAGTAGTTGGCGCTGCTAATGTATTAGATCCTGAGCTTAAAGTTATAATAAAATTTTGGTATGTATCAAAATCTAATGTTAATCCAGTTCCAGTATATGTTGAGGGTAACTGAGCTTTTGTGAAAGTGTTTTGTTCATCAGTTTTAGGAACTGCGGCCTCTAAAGATACAGCTCCACTTGATACAGAAAAATCTGCGCTAGCAAAAGAGGCTATACCTTTATTACTTGTTGTTGCATCCTCACCGGCAATAGTTACAGTATCAGTTGCTCCTCCAGTTGTAGTAATACCCTCACCAGCTGCTATAGTTACAGTATTCCCATTAGTTATTGTTTGGCCTGAACCTGAAGAACCCGCTAAAGTAAATGAAGTCATTTCACCAGATGCTCCAGTTGCACCGGTATCGCCTCGAGGAATTGTAAGTGCTAATGCTCCAGTAGTTGTATTATATGATGATGATGCGGATGAACCAGCTGATCCAGTTGATACTGTTACTGAGGCTACTGATAAAGCTGCTACCGATGGATTTCCATCAGAATCAAAAGTTAATGATTTAGAGGCTCTTGTTGCTTTAGCCGGTAATGTCATATCAATAGTTGTAGGATCATACACCGGAGCTTTAATACTTCTGTCTGTATCTTCTGAAATTTGCTGATTAAAAATTGTTAATGAATCTAATTCAGTATTAAGTGAGCTAGCTAACAAATCCCCAGCTGTAACAAAATCAGTTGTTCTTTGAATTGTTCTACCACCAACAATAGTAATAGTATTTGAGCTAGTTGGTGTAGTAGGAGTAGAGGTAAAAGTAATGGAACCGGTTCCAGTAGAAGTTGATAAAGAAACAGTATAATCGCTGGTCAATGTTTTTTTTGTAGAATCAATATAAACTGCCAAATCTGTCTGGGCCAATATTGGAAAGGAAAAAGAATATGGGCCGGTTCCAGCTGAACCAGTATAAACAACACGCCTATCAACAGCTGTTATTGCATAATTTGCCATTAGCGAATACCTCTAAAACATTGATTAAATATACCTAAAAACATAGTCTTACTCAAAAGCGGCTCCGATATTTGGCGTATCAGAGGGAACACTCTCTCCTGGACTCCACCAATATTCTTGTTCATAATCTCTATATTTTTGTCGTTGATGCCTGCGCCATCTTTTCTCAGCTTTAGGGTCAATCATTCTTTGTATGTTATCTAAAACAACTCTTTCTAATCCTAGACTTAAATACCAAAGTGAACTACCAGGAGTATATTGTTTAACAAAGTTTACAGCTTTTTTTCCTATATTTGTATCATCACCTCGAGCTGCTCTAAAAATACTACCAGCTGTTAAATCAGCTACATCTGTTGCTAATCCAGCTGTTGGTCCTCCAGCTACTGTACCTAATCCTCTCCCATAACGAGCCTCAGATTGTCCAATAAAATCACCCCATATACCAGCACCTCCACCTTGTAAAAATGCTTTGGCCCAAAATTCTTTTGTATTCATTTTTAATGGTTGTCGGCCTTTACTAATTTCTTTTAATTGTAAACTTACACCTCCCATTAAAGTTACAGCTATAATAAAATCAGCAAGTAAACTTATTTTTCTATATTTACTTCTAGCGTTCATAAATCGCCCAAACATAGTATGCATTATTGTTACCGGATATTGTTTGTATTGAGCAAAACTTCTAGTTAATTCCCCTGATATAGTACCAGCTCTCGAACCTCCTAATAATGTTCCTTTAGCTCTAAATGTTGTTGATGGAATTGCTGATTCAGTTTCTGTGACAATCGCCTCTAATATTTTAGTTGATAGCTCCTTAGCTTTTCCAGTTGGTAAATCTGTTCGAGCTGCTATTGCCTGGTAATCTAAATATTTTCCATCAGCTAATTTTGTTGTTCTAATTAGATCCCAATCATTGGCATTAATACCATATCGCTCTAATGATTCTCTTAATACTTTATCTAATTCATTATATTTTTTTCCAACCTGACTTCCAAAATGACCAGTAAATTCTAATAAAAAAGCGTGCCTACCACCCTGAGTCATTGGAGCTAGTCCACTTGCCCTCATAACAATATCAGATACTCTTGCTGTCCATCCAGGACCAGCCGCCTCACCATTAAATCGAGCTGTTAAAATTGCAGTATCTATCCAGTTATCAGCACCACCACCTAATCGAGCTGCAAGTTTTGCTCGTTCTCTTGAACTTAATCCAGCAAATACAGTTTTAAAATAATTAGTCATCATTGATACTTGAGGTAATCCAATCATACGAGCTGTTAGCCTGGCATTTTGTGTATCAGTTAATGCTGAGATAGATGCTCTACCAAGTTGAGATGCAGATAAAACATTTCTTACACCTTTCATTGTTTCTGCAAATCTAACATTAACCGGGTCATTTATTCTTAATTGAAAATAATCATAATAAATTTCAGCTGTTTTAACTGCCGATGTTACTTTGTCTTTTTCTTTTTTAACTAATTTAGCACTTCTTCTTTCAATTTCTCTTTTTATGTTTTTCATCATTTGAGTAGGATTAGGTCCTAACACTTCTAATTCAGCAATGGTTCTTGACATACTTTCAATATGATTAGTCATTACATTAAAAGCATCAGGCTCTCCAAATCGTTCCTGGTATTTCATCCAGGATTCAGCATCTTTAAAAACTAAAAATCTATGGTCTTGTAAACGATTAGCTAACATTTTTTGACCCTGGCCACCTAAGCCTCCAGGTTTAATTGTTGCAGCTCCATTAGTGCTAATCTTTTCATAAACATCTTTTAATGCTAATTCTAAAGTTTCATCGGTAAATTTAAGACCAGTTTGTTCATTAATCATTTTTTCTTTATCAAGAAATGGTCTTACAAAATCCATCCATTCTTTTTCTCCAGCTAATAAAACTAATTCATTATTATGTTTTTGTGGCAATCCCCAATCTTTGTTGTCAGCAATCCTCATCCCAGCCTCATTAGCTCTAATTCTCATTTTAGTATGTGTATCTTTCCAGGCTTGAGCTAATTCTTTTGCTGATACATTACCACTATCCTCTCCAAATATTTCTTTAACCATATCTTTAATTTCAGCTTTATTCCTGGTTCGACCAGTTACACCTTTACCAAACTTAGCTAATACTTCATTCATATAACCGAGATAATATCTATTAATAGCTCCACTTCTCGCCTCAAGGTTTGATACACCTTTTGCAAATGGATCATTTATAGCAATAAGAGCTTGCATAGCTTTTCCTAAATTACCAGGATAGCGGTCAATAAAATCCATTATTCTTTTATGAGCCATTATCTGTAAGAGCTTTACTCTTTTTTTATGAGCTGTTTCTGCTTTTAAAATATCAAAAGTTTCTTTCGCAGCTCGAGAGGCTGCATTTTCAGGACTCGATGATTTAGTAAATTCCATTTCTAATTGGTCATAAACTTCATCCGCATAAGCCTTTTGCTCATCGGTCATCTTACCCTCTTTATTAGCATTAACTACACAATCTTTAAAACTCATTAAGCACAATCCTTTAATCTATTTAACATTTCTTTATCTTTATTAAATTCTTCAAATACCTCTCGAACTGTTTGATTCTTTGAAATAACACCATCAGCTGATTGTAAGTTAGGTTCTTGAAATTCTATTGATTCATCAAGTATTGGTTTTCTTGCCTCAATGTCAGTAAGTAATTCATCTACCATTTTTTCTTCTTGAATAACTTCATTGTATAATTCATCATTAATTTTTTTTTCATTAAGTTTATACTGGTCTAGTAAATCTACTTCTTCTTTTGTAATCTTTATTTTATTAGTAAATTTAGCTCTTAAATTTTTGTCAAATTTATATACTGAAGTAGGTGTCTTTTTTAATTGTGTTAATTTATCTAATAATTTTTGATGATGTATTTGTAGTTCAAAACCTAATCCATCTTTAGTTATTAGTTGTAAATGATACCCTCTATAACCAGTATCTGTAGGTGATTTTAAAAGGTTTTTTTCTCTAACAATTCCAAAATCTTTTTTAATATCATTAACTACCTTTTGAATATCATCAATATTGTTTACAATAATTCTACCTCTAAATATATCCGGTTCATTTAAAAATGAATGAGTTGAATCTAGTTCTTTTTTTTGTGCAATATTATCTAACAATTTTTGTTTTTCTTTAATTGAAATTTCTGCTTTACCATCTTTGTATTTTCGTGCTATATTTGTAAGTGTATTGTTTGCATTAGTTTTATTTTTATTAGCTAGTTTAAATAATTCATCTAGGTTACTAACTTTATGATAGGTAATAATGTCAGAAAAATTCATATCACCCATTGAACCTCTTGATTCTGTAGGTGTTCGAGATATTGGCTTTCCTATATCTTTAGCAAAAACTGAGGATGGTGGTGCAGCTCCAGTATTTTTTGATAGAAAATCTGAATCCTGGAAACCAGCTCCCTCTTTAACTGTCGGATCAGTTTTGGATGCTGAAAGATTTGTAGGCGATTGAGTATCTATTCCAATTTCTTCTTTTAATACATTTTCTAATTGGTCAGCTTGTTCCTGAACTACATTTCCTTTTCTTGGTTCATCGAATCCCTGAATATTCGTTCTTTCTGGGATAGGGTCCATAATTTCTGTCTTTTGATCCTTAATAGCATCTCCGATTCTGCCATCTGTACTCCTAGAGATATTGCCTCGCTGTATTTCTTCTCGGATAACTCTTGAGAGGTCATCGACAGCTGCTCGTTTACTTTTTGTTTCTTTAAACTTTTTAGCTGCTTTGGTGAGTTCATCACCGATTGTTCCGGTTGTGTGAGCAAGTCTTTTGAGTATTTCTTCTGCCTGGGCATTGTTTACCTCCATTTCTTTATTAATATTTTTCACTAATTGGTTTCCTTTAGATTCAATTTGTGATTGATTTTCTACGAGTGTTTTAAACACTTGCTTATCTCTTTTTAACCTTTTTAGTGTTTCATCTAATATTACAGCTCTTTCTTTAAATAAAGTTTCTGTAACCTTTAGATTACCAAATAAGGTTTCTTGAGATTCAGTTTTGAAACCAGCTCTTAATGCCTGGTTAATAATTGATTCAGCTTGTACTAAATTAGTTGGTTTTGTTTCATTTAATAATTTTATAATCGTTGGTTGTTTATCAACATCATCAACCATTCTTCCAACCAAAGCTCCAAAATTCTCATCAATAACTTTATTCTCCATCATTAACCAGGCATCATCTCCCAGTTTACTTAAATCATTACCTTGTTTATAAAATTCTGATGTTCGAGGAATACCGATTGAATCTAATTTTTTTTTATCTAACTTTAAAACTTTAGCAATATCCATAGCATTTAACTTTTGAATATTAGCTATATTTTTTGCAGCTCCAATCGTTCTAACTTCCTGAGCTGTAAAACCATCAACCTCTCTAAATAGATGACCATATAATGCTGGTTTTTGTCCATCTTTCTGAGCTGTAATTCTTTTAGCTAAACCTAATCTTTGATGACCATCAACAACAATTTTTTTCCCCGCTTTATTTTCAAATACTAATATTTTATCAGCAAGAAATGGTTCCCACTTTGTTACATTTTTCATTTTGTCAGATACACCAAATTCATCTGTACCTGATTTAAATTGAAATGTTTTTGCATCTACTTCTAATTCATCAATGTTAAATTTAATTTGATCCTCAGGTAAAGTAGCCTCAACAACACTTTCTTTAGTTTGAAATTTTTCTGTATTTAATGGTGATGTAGGTTTGTTTATAGGAGCTGCATCAGGGTACTCACCTAAGTTTCTTAAACTTTCATTAACTAATTTAATATGTTCAATTTCACCATCAGCTCCTTTAAATGGATTGGCATTAATAATAACATCATCATCCTTTAAACTTCCAAATGTATAATTAACCATATCCATATTTTTTTCAGGATTTAATTCATCAATAAGTTGTTTAGGAATTTTATGACCATTAGGATTATTAGGATCCAATAATCTAGCTGCTTGTTTTATAATATCGTGAGCCTCCTGGTTTGTTGGATTTTCAGGGATTTTTATACTTGGTAATGCTTTCTTAATTCCAGCAAATAATACATTTAATGTTACACCACCAACACCAGCTGATAATCCACCAATACCAACATCTTTTGCCATATCATTTAATGTGTATTCTTCTCCAATACTTTTTTTAAAAGTTGCAACTTTTGGTCGAGTAACTAATTCATAACCCGCTCCAGCTGCAAATTGTTGGACAAAAACTTTTGCCATTGCCTCTTTAGCTAAATTACCAGTAATATTTCCATAAAATAAAAAAGGCCAATAATATGGGTCACTTACCATATCACCAATATAACTAGCCATTGTTGGTAAAGCCTGAGAACCAAATGGTCCACCAGCTTTTAATATTTCATCTGCATCTGACCTGGACTCTCTTGCTAATTCACCAGCTTTTCCTAGTAAATCTTCCTGAGTAATAATTCCATAATCTAATCCTGATTTTTTTATATGTTTATTTAACTTTGCTAATTCTTCATCAAATGTTGGAGTGACAACATCGTAAGCCAAATTGCCTGGATTGGCTTTTCCCACAACTGGATATTGAGGAGCATTTCCAAAATTCTGAAATCTTTTACCAGTTTTTTCAAAAACATCATCTAATATTGGTTGTAAAACTTTTGTTAATGTATATTCCCTGGAATTAGGTGAATCATTCCTTTTAAATTTTTCTCTAAATATTCTCCAGCTTTCACCATAGGTACTTTCAGGTCTATCAAAAGTTTGTATTCTATCTAGTCCAATAGACTCTAAAGACTCTTGATTGTTATTGAATGGACTAACCATTTAAATAACTAATCCTTTCGCATAGCCTTTTTCTTTTGTATAGGTTAAAACTTCTTTTCTATTAGTTCCTGATGTTAAACTAAAATGCACCCAGCCGGATTGCATATCACCTTGTTTGTAACATTCAAGAATACATTGGTCGAAATCAAAATGGTTAATAATCATTTCAGCTAAACTTAATGTACTCATACCTAGGGCCTCGATGTCAGCTGCCTCACCTTTACAATGTTGACTATTTTCACTTGACCCAATCGCTTTTGATAACTCAGGGCATCTGTAACCTGAAGTTATAATTATTGGTTTTTCAATTCTTTTCCTGAGCGGCTCTAAAATTTGAGTGCATAAAAAAGTAAGTTTAGGAATCATTTCTTCAGGCGGAGTATTATCAATTCCTAATCGGTCAGCTGTTTGTGATTTTGTAAATTCTCTTAAACTAAAATTTTCTGTAAGTTGCATCTTAATCCTCTATTCTTTCTATTAATTCTTCTTGTACTTTTAATTCTTCTGATTTTAAATACTCAATATTTAAATTAAGTAATTTTCTAATATCTAATAACACTTTGTTATCAGAGGCATCGTGGTATAAGCGAACTGGCTTATCACTTTCTATTGGTTCATTTGTAAGAAAAAACATATAAGGATTTCCGGAATTAACTAAATAAACACCATCATCAATAATTTTTTCTATTGGAAATATTTCACCATTTTTATAATGAGGTGTAGATTGTAAACTTTGTTCAAAAACACTTACTTCTAAATTATTCATTATACTGTTTAATTCTCTTTTATTTACTTCCTTAGGAACAACTACACTATGATTATCAAATTCATAAATTCCTCCATTTCCTGAAATCGGATGGCCAGTTCCACCAGCTATTTCATTAAGTCTTTTTTCAAATTGATTACTTGCTATATCTCCATCATTTAAAATAGAATAATACATAGCATCAAGCATTGAACCTTTCATATCACTACCAATATGTAATTCATTCAATAAATCTTGAGTTTTTATTTTTATATCATTTTTTGTAAATTTATCGGTAGTTAGTATTTGTCCGGTCTTTTCTTTTTCCATACCTTTTAAAATATTTGTTGCTAATATAGGATTGCTCCCTGATAATTCTCCAACAAGCGAATAAATTCTTGCGGTAGGCTGATTAGAATCATTAAACATTGTACTAAATAATTCATCGCTTTTATCTCCAAACACAGTTCTTATATTATTTAAAATAGTCATTTTTTGTGTTGCATTTGGTGCTGAATCTAATTCATTAAAAATCTGAGTTGATTCATCTTTTGTTAAAATATTGAAAGAAACT
>CEUI01063471.1_pt1 | contig 36083 bp, 56 predicted proteins | sample 531411 | NCBI WGS metagenome assembly CEUI01 (sample SAMEA2622841, study PRJEB7988) | marine metagenome | isolation source: saline water (ENVO:00002010), including
CCCACTAGGAAACCAGCGCTATCACCGTTAGTAGTAAGAAGCTCGCCACTATCACCAGCATAAACCTTAGTGCCAGCAACGCTGATAGCACCAATGGATTCGCCGCTGTAAAGCACGATACCCTTTGTAATAACAGGGACGGTTTGTCCACTAAGAGCAACATCCATTTCAACCGCCTTGCGGGGATTGAATTTTAGAAGTTCTCCATTTTCATCCACTTCAGCAACACCCTTGAGTAGCATACCCAAGGCTACGTTACCACTCGAAGTTAGAGCAACCTTAGCGGTTGAACCATAACGTTGAGCAGTTACGCCGTTGTAAGAAGCGCCTACATCGCCAAGCATTTCTGTTGGCTCGTCAGTATTCTTCCAGCCGCCGCCGACTACCTTCACAAGACTTCCCTTGGGAATCTTGTCTCCAGCACCTACGCCGATAGCGCCACTATAAGAATACAAGTTAACGACATCATGTTCGTCGTATACTCTAAATGGTTTTAGATCAATAGCCATAATTTTTTATTCCTTATAATTTTTTCTATTAGTTAGTTATTTTTGAATCCAATTTTCAAATTCAAAGGCCTTCTTGTACTTTTCGTACACGGAAGGTTCCTCTACAGTGGTTGAAGCAGGAACTTCAGCAGCTTCGGCTTCAGCAGAATCCAATGCTTCCTCAACGGCGGCATTAGCGTCTTCTTCGGCTTCTTCAACTTCAGCTTTGGGAGCTTCCTCAGCTTTAGCTTCTTCATTGGCTTTCGCCTCTTCAGCAGCTTTCACTTCGGCTTCCTCTTGCGCTTTAGCAGCAGCTTCGAGTTCCTTCTTGTTATTCTTACGCAGCAAGACGGCCATCTTTTTTTGATAACCTTCAAATGCGTCCTCGTCCATATCTTTAATGTCAGAAGCGATAACTTCCCGATCTTCATCGGTCAATTCATACTCTTCGTCCATTTGAGACATGCGTTCATTGAACTTGGCTTCAGCCTCTTTCTCGGCTTTTTCTTGCTCAAGGGCAGCGAGTTGCTCCCGAACTTCAGACATACCCTTTTGAGCCGATTCTGCATCATTTTGAAGCTTCTCGATTTGCTCGTTAGCGGCCTTCAGGGATTCCTCTGTCTTTTGCTTTTCAGCAACGAATTGTTCGGAAGCCTTCTCAAGCTCTTGCTCAATAAAATCCGAAATCTCGGAAGCTTGAAGCTCCTTCAAGTTCTCTTCATTGATATCTTTTAAGCTTGTGATTTTCATAACGGTTCTTTCTGTGTTTACATTTTTTTCATTAGAATGTGAACTAGTATTTATTTTTGTTTCTTCGGAGTCAGCTAAACAGGCGTCTTCCTTCTTTTTGACGGCAACTCCTTTTACGTCAGCAGCGGGAGTTTCGGTAAGACCAATTCCGAGAGGAACTATATCTTTAATTACTTGTCGATACAAGCTCCTTCCATCTTTCATCTTACCTGTTCCACCAAAAATTCTCAAATTTTCTTTCAAAGAATTTACTTCTTCTTTGTCACTAATTATTGTGGCATTTTCAATATTTTTTTCGTTTTCATTTAATACCACTAAGTTATAATCAGTAAAACCAAGCTCCCAGCTTGCCGAGATGCTCTGGTAGGACTCACTTGTTGGATCGCCACTCTCTTCAATTAAATCAGTTAGATCGCTGTTTACTACTTTCCACACGACTCCACCTAGGGTGATATTGAATGGGCTATTTAATTCGGAAGCAGCTTGAGCTTCCAAGGGTTTATCCGTTCCAAACTCGCTAAAACCAGCAGTTAAAATAACACCCACGACCCTTTGCCTATTATGCTCAATATTAATTGGCTTATTTATGAAAGACTGATACGAAGCTAATGCCGTTTGTGCGTCAATCACATCTCCATTTTTATTGACTCTATTTGCCACGCAAGCATTGAAGGCGATAGGAAGCAAGTCGATTTCTTTTTCCGTATCTACGTCAGGAATAAATTCGCTAACTTCCACAAGACTAGCTAGAGCTAAATACTTGTCTTTGTCTTCGGAAATTAGAGGCTTGATAGTGGAGCTAAAACTTGTTTTATATTTAAAGTCTTTCATGTTAGTCCTGTAGATAATAAGTTACCAAAACTCCATAGTCAGTATTTGTATCGTCCATAGTAATTTTAAAAGCGTTACCGGCAGTAAGCTTAAGTGGGCCAGTAAAATTAACAGAGTTTGAGCCATATGTAGCCGCGTACATATCCATAATATCAGTAGACCCATCGGTAAGCGTCAATGTTCCAGCAGAACTTTTAGAAAAAACGATATCTGTAATTACAATAGAGTGAGTGCTTACCGAAGGTGCTGCTATCAACGTATGAGCAGAACTAATATCTGCACCCTTCTTATAAGCGTAAGACAATCCCTTCGGGATTCCGTCGTATCTAAATTCATGCGAGCTTCTTGACATAAGGTATTCTCCTATATTTAATTCGTTTTAATTCTTTACACGTTTTTATAACATTTATCACCATTCTGAGTGTATTTTCTCGTACTTCTCTATATAGAGGTCATCTATATCTTCGAAGTCAAAATTTAAGTTGTTATTTAAGGTTTCCTTTTTTGCTTTACTAAAATTATCGTCATCTGATTGGCCTAGAAATTGATTAACATACGACAAGCCGCGAACTACCCTAGAAGCGTCATTTGTATTCAACTTAGCCCCAAACCTAAATTCCCCAATTAAATCGCCTAACGAAACCTTTTTTTCGTTAGATTTATTGTGGTTTTTCATTTTTTGTCTTAGATAATCTAAAACTCTAGAAGAATATTTAACGCTGTCTTCTTGGGAAGAAATCAATATGGGGTCGGGAAATTGCTCAGAATTAAGACAATTATCCAAAGATTCTTCTTTGGACGGCTCCTCTATGCGGTTCACTTTCCTCCAAAGTCTCGAATATTCTTCTCTTTTCTGTTTAGATATGTATTTAGACATATGATTTAAGCACAATAGGTACATATATATACACACCAACAGGCAAAACTTATAAATTAAAAAGAAAAAACCCGCACTTTTTTATAATGCGGGGTGCTTACATGTAATTTAAATTTAAATTACTTTTTCTTTGATTTTGTTCTGGCTACCTCCGCCTTAACGAAAGGAAGGGTTACTTGAGCTCCAGAAGTGTCGGCAGAAGCCCCAAGGTACGAGGCGTCATTGGCCTTCGGACCTACTGTTACTGTACTCGCACAACCCGACGCCATGATAAGCGTCACCGCTACAATAATTACTGCATTTTTCATAAGAAATTCCCCAACTCAAGTCGGGGTTAGTCATATTAACATTTAGGGTTAAAATGTCAAATTTTTATTTAGAAAGTTTTACAATATAAACGGAATCCAAAACCGTTTCTTTTCCGAAGAAGTTAACGTTATCTAATGGATAACATAACCAATGATAATTGAATGTATTTTTTTTGTGTACTAGCAATATTGCTGTATCCTTATTTTGATCTATTTCTCTTAAAGAAGATACCTTTGTCATTTTATATCCATGATTTTTTAAAATTCTTTTCATTTCATGGGGGAAAGTTATTTGCCTTGCTCTATTATTGAATATAGAAAGAAAATCACGCAAACAATTGCCACCATTCTGAATCTCTTCACTTATGTGCCTCTTAGACGTTCTTATGCCTAAATCCCCAAAAGCTTTATGGAGGGCTTCAGGGCCGCAACTATGTATATGATCTGGGTCTTTGTTATTTGACCTCGCCTCTTTCACCCATTGCGGGTCTCTCGAAGATTCTAAAATTCCGCAACCGAAATTAAAGAAAAGCAGCAAAATGACAATAAAGACTCTCATCATTCATTTACAAAAATTTAAAAATATTAAGACCCAAGCTAATACCCAACGCTGCCGACAAAGCAATTACTAAGGTCCAGTAAAATTTTAAATTTATTTGTTCTGTTTTCTTTTTGGGTTGAAGCTTAGTTTCTTTAGGAGCTTGTTTTTCAGTTTGCCTTGGGATTATCCAGAAGGTTCCGTTTTTTTCTACTACCCAATCAAACTTCTCTTTTGTTCCTATCCACCATTTAGAGCTTGGACCCGGTTTTATTAGCTTTCTCATTGGACTGTGTAGCCCAACTGCGACCCTTTTCTTCTTGTTTAGGGGGCCACATGTCGAGCTCTTTTAGTTTATCTATTAGTTTTTGTAATACGTCGTTTTGCATTTGAATAACGCTTTCCAGCTTCATAATGTACATTCTCATATTTCCCATAGTGTCCTGCTGTAACGCATTCGTTTTCTGAAGATCGTTTATAAGCTCCATTTGATAATTAAAACTTTCGGCTAATTCTATATTTTCTTTTACGAGCTTTGCCTTTTCATTAAAGTGTTTTGTGTCTTTAACAGTATTGTTTATGAAAAAAAGACAACAAAGACCTAGTATTATATAAACTGAAATTGCGTTTTCTCTGAGCTTGTAAAACAAAGACAAAGAAGAGTGTTTTAGTCTTTTGAAAAGTTTTTTCATATTGTTATTATTTACACTAATAAAAAGCGTAAAAAATAAAACATCAAAAAACTAGGGGTTTTTCGTTGATTTAGCTTTTTTTGTTGTTTTTGTAGTCCAAATATATTTTCCTACAAAGCCAAATAATGACTCCCACAATAACGCAGCCCAGATAATAAGCCCAAAGTGAGTTCCAATCGACTTTCACTTTTGGGTTTCCTTTTTCAATTACTACGTTAGAATTATCATTTTCAGGCTTTTCGGGTAAGCTAACGTTATTTGTATTTGGAATTACGTTTACCTTGGGGGTTGCGGAAGACAAATTATGTTTTTCTCGGTTCCAACTTGGAGTCGAACCTTTTGCATTCGGGCTAACTGATGTTGGATTTGCCTTTACAGATTGATTAACTGATTGTGGTTTTGATTTTGCTGATTCTACTTTTGCCGGTTTTACTTTGTATGTTCCATTTGGTTGTCTTTCTAAATCGGAAGGAGAAATTATATTTATACCAGTAGATTTATTGCTGATTGATTTACCACCTCTACAACCAGACAGACATCCAACGGCCACAATCAAGGATAAAAATATAAATTTCATAAAAAGTATCTTATATACTATTTTTTTTTCACTTGGTCCTAGCAGATGCATTTCCAAAATAAAATCCCACTATAGCTGTTAATGTTTGTCTTACTTCCGGTATCATTAGATACCCCTTTAACTCAACGAATACCACATCTGTTCCTCCACCGAATAAACCAAAAAACCACTCTGGAGATTGAGTTTCAACTTGAACAATAGTTGACTGACCTAACAAAGATAAAATAAAGGGAGCTAAAATTACTCCAAACAAAATACATACAACAATAGCTCTCCTAACCCATTTACCAGCATCTACGGAAACCCTTTCTGCGGCTTTGTCTGCTGAAGTGTCTTGGGCCTCTTTCATCCCAATAGCCATCTTGTAGAAGTCTGCTCTTTCCTTTGCTCTTTCAGCTAAATATCTGAAGATGAATCCGGTAATTCCTCCTCCGATCATAGTTAAAAGTTCAATAGGCATTCTTGTATACCCTATATTACACAAAAAAAATAACGCCGCACAAGAAAATTCTCATACGGCGCTATTAATGCTTTAGCGTGACCAATGCTAAATTAAGTCTCCCAATTTTTTCAACTCATCTAATTTAGCTGTAGGTCTAGCGAGACCCCCAACAGCACTATATACAACCAAGTTGGGCTTGTCTCCGCTATATATGCCTCTATGCACAACATTACCGGGCTTAAGCATTTTGCATAATTGGTCAAATGCTTGATCTAAGCTACTTTGAGGAATGTTGTCTAGTTGTTCTTTTCCCCCTACAACAATAGCTCCAGCAGTGTTACCGCTAGATAGGTCGATGCCTCCGGAGAGAACACCTCTATTGAAATTATCTCTTACTGCTCTGGATATACTAACTGGATCAGCCCAGTCCTTAACGGGTGCTGCACCAAAAACCATCAATCCAGAATCTAAAATAGATTTATAATCACTTGAATCGAATGATGTATATGAACTATCTCTCGCAGCTGTCAAATTAAATAAATGGAACAGTCCCGCCATACTCATATTGGAAGTTTCCCAAAAATTAGAAACAACGAGATTGGGGTAAACTTTTCCGATTCTTTCATTGTCTATTACGACTAAGGGAGAAACTATTCCCTCATCCACTAAGTCGTATACCTCCTTTAAACAATCATGCGAATTTGCGTTGACCTTTTTGCCTTCTGAGTATTTAGGCAAAGCTAAAATTACTCCGACTTTTTTAGAATTAGATTGCACGGTTTCTTGAAGTTGTTTTGCCGCATGAACAAGGGGCGCAACCGTTCCCGATCCAGTTCCTCCCCCAGCGCCAGCGCAAACAAAAACTCTATCAAGCGTTTCCCCGAAAGAGTATCTCATGAAGTCAATTACGTCTTCTTTCTTTTCTGCGAAAACTTTTTTTGCATAGTCGCGGTCTTTTCCAGCGCCACCAGTTCCAATGCATAATTTGTTATCCAACTTAATTGTATTTAAATCTTGCTGCGCTGTATTCATAACGCATACTTTTCTATAGCCCAACGTATGAAAAGTTTCTGCTATTCTTGATCCACCCTGTCCAGCACCCACGAAAGCAAACTTGAATGCGGTATCGATCTTATCTTTTACCTCCTTGACAACTTCCTCTGGTTCTGGATCAGGCATGGGGATATCTGGCATAGAGATATCTGGCGCTCCGCCAAGGTAATCGTTAACACTTTGCCCTACTTGTTCGTTTTGATTATTTAATTCCTCAGACATAAAAATCCTTTATTTAAATTACACTTAAAAATTGTACCCAGAGAACGCTTCGCCAGTTTCCATTAACTTTCCGCTCATAAATAGCCCTTTTCCGGTAACTCCCTGAGCAACATCTGTAGAAAACGAGAGCGTAGTGAATCCGTGCTCTTGCACGGAATTATCAAATGCTATAGAATCAATGTTTGCGCCCAAAAAATCAAATTTAGCAATAATTTCATTAGGGTCAAATCCCGGGCAATATATCTTAGGGGAGCGACATTCCAAGCTTATATCAAATGGATAATCTTTCTCTAATAAATTCTTTAATTTAGAAACCTGCAATTCTCCGAATATTGCGCCTATTTGTGCGTTGCATATTATTGGATATTTAATGGGTTTATCTATGGGTGCTCTGTGGCCCATTCCTATGTATGTATATCTTTCGAAATTTAATGATATAGATGCGCTTTGAACTTTGATATCTGCTAAATCTACGATAGCATCTAATATGCCAGACGTTTCATTAGAGTATCCAGTAGACTTTATAGAAAAGCTTATATCCGTAGCCCTTGCCACTTGAGAAACTCCACTTCTTACATTGTATCCACTTATCTCACCTTCTACCCTTGGGATTACGTAAATATTTTCATTTTCTTCATTAAATCCTGTCGAGTCAACGGAAGGTATAATTCCCGAGCCGCTTTCTTCGACTTTCATATTGTAGCATGTATATTGAACCCCGCACTTTATTGGCTGCCCGACTTCCATATTAACAGAATAAGAATCCATGTAACATTCTCCGAATGCGACACTTGACATCTGTTCGAACTTATCGTCTGGAATATGTTTGATGTCGATTCCTTCTGGTGCAATCGCTAAATATATATTTCTGCAATCTCTTTCTGCCCGAGGCCAAGCAGAAAAATTTGACTCATCATCTCCAACATGAAAACCGCTGTAAGCTGGATAAGAATCCCTACTTAGCATTCCTGAGAAAAGAAAGACATCCCTATTGTCTTTGTAAAATGAATCTGTATATGAATGGCCTGTAGCAAAATTTATATTGAACCCCATTCTTGCTTCGTTTTTTAAATCCGCAGTTAAATATTCGAAATCCAACTGCACTACTGGAAGATTTATGTTAGGTCTACCTATCAATTCTCTTCTTCCTAATTCCGAAACCTCTTGCCTTTCGCTAATTAATTCATAATTAATACTTTGAATGCCATTGAGTTGTTTTATTATGTTGTGTGCGTTTGGGTCACCAGTAGGAGACCCATGCTGGTCAACAAAATGAAAACCAGAAGAAGGTGATGGCCCCACGAACAAAGCCTGAGACTGACTATGTACTCTGACTCTTGCCATATTAAACCTTACTAGCGTGAAGTATGCTTGCTAAGTAAGTTTCAATCTGGTGTTCTAAGGCAATGGCCTGAATCTCTTTTATAGCTTCCGGGTTTGTATCCACGGGCTTATCTAAATATTTTCTTACGACAGCTACCTTATTCCAGTTTGACTTATCTTCGTTAGCAACTATGATTTGCGTGATCTCTTGGGCAATTTCTTTTTGATGGTCAGTAAGCGCTTTTAATTTATGTTTCTTCAGCAAAGTAGCCCTTACTTTTTGTTCAAGCTTTTGTGCTGAACTTAAAGTTTCCACCATTTTAGAAACGCTGTAGTGTTGAGCTCTAGATTGTTTTTCTCCAATTTTACCGGGCTTTCTTTGAGTGGTATAGTTACCGCTCTGTCCCTGCGGTCTTCCAAATTTATCATTGCCGCCGGTAGGAGTACCAGCTTGCTCTTTGTTTCCTCCGCCAACAAGGGGTTCATACAAGCCCTCTTCTCTAAGTCTTTTGAATTTCTTTTGAGACTCAAGAGAAGAATCTACATCTGGCAATCTATTATTCTCAAGGGCAGAGATTCCTTCCTCTGGAGTTAAAACGCCCAATTCAATTAGTCTGCTATAAATTCTGTGGACATTGTAATCATCCTTCAGTGGGATATCTTCAAAGTGTACTTTGGGGAAATTTTTAAACCCTAAATCTTTAGCAATTCTTCTTATTTCAACCTCTAAAAAGTCCGTAAGGAAAGTTCGTCTGCCTTGTTTGAGTCTGGCCATGAAAACTTCAACTTTAGTTTGTTGGTTGGCATATTTTTCTCCACCCACTAAAATGTTGTTTAATCCAACGTTGATGTCTCTATCGATTATTTCATATTTCTTTGGGTCAAGTAGATCAGCAATATCTGGAATTACAAATTTAGCATTAGTAGTATAATCCGAAATCAATACTCTTCCCACTGATTCGTTAGCGAAAAGTTTTTGCATTGCTTCTAGGTTTTTTTGGTTTACGCCTCCCTTGTCTGGTTCAGCGCCCATTGTAACCAACAATATCGCTTGATGAGTAGTTCTTGTTATGGCCATATCCATCTTACGCATCTCTGCTTTTGCGTTAATGGCTTCTAAAACTGGCCACCCCATAGGAACCGCCAATGGTTCGTAGTCTTGTTTTTTGTAAAAAACTCCGAGTGTTTTATGCGGGTCTAAAAGTATTCTTATTGTATGATTGTTCTTTTTAGCGAGCTCGTCTTTTGTTCTTTGATCTAATGAATCGTATACCTCTTTATCCTCTTCTGTTTGAGGGTTTCTAAGTCTTTCAATTTCATACCCCGAAAGTTGTTTATAAAATTTACTACTTACGAAAGATATATTACCTCCTGCTTGTATATCAGCTGGATTTAGTATGATGTACCGAGAAGGCAGAAGAAGAGAATTTTTTGCTGAACTTAAACCTCTTACTCCGAATACTTTTGTTAGATTTTTAATATCAGATTTTTGGATTTTAGCATCAAACCTGTGAATGAAACAGTTTCCACTTCTGTAATATTCCCTAAAGAATTTTTCTTGAATATCGTGGATATTAATTTTTTTAAAAAGGGCTTCGAAAAATACTCTAGATTTTTTGCTACCTCCGGTCAGGAAAATATCGCTGCATGAAAATTCCGTCATTAAGTCAATCGTGTTACGAAATACAGCAAAATTGTAATAAGCTTTTTGGCAAAGAACTACGGCGTCCCGTACATCGATATTAGAATAATTAGAAATCCCTGTAGAATAATGAAAAGGAATCAGGCCTTCCTCGATATTCGTAAACCTATTTGTTCTCTCTATGCCCCCAGAAGAATTTCTTCTGGTACGGGTTAGCTTCTCTGCTCCACCTTCTGACCTGAACGCCAAAGACTCTTCTAGTCCAGCCATCAGAGGCTCTGTGGTGGGCGTGGATTTTTCTTCTGTTTTCTTTCTTGCTGCCATTTTCTAATTTTACACGTTATTTAATCACAAAAGGTGTGAAAGTCTGCGTTTGGTTGTTATTTTTTGTTTTTAGTATATCATAATAACATTTTAAGGCCCAATTAGCTAGCATTAATGTGGTATAATTATCTTTTCTAGCTCTTTGAGAAGAGGTGCTTCTTTTTAAATGCTGCGGCAAATCGAAGGATTGAGTGCCCTTTGCCGTACTTTTCACCTCAACTAAGGCGCATTGCTTCTTGGTTTGATAAATTAGTGAATCTTGAGCTTCAATAAAGTCTAAAATGTTTGATTCATTGACTTTTTTCAAGTCTACTCTAGCTGAAGAATATCTATTAAATGCTGTAGTATTTGCGGCTGTTTTAGAGCCAAACCATATTCTTTTGTGATCGATATTGGCTTGAAGGTGCTCGTTAGCTCTTCTTATGAAATCGCTTGTAAAAATCTGCTTAAAGCAAATATCATTAGAATCTGGATTATATAGCCTTCTGGCTTTAACCAATTCCTTTTGATAATCTTCGCCCTCTTTATTTGTGTTGAATTCTATAAAATTGATCTTAAGATTATTTTTCTTAAACATCGTAGACTGATTAGCTGAATCGATAAATTGATATCCTGCGTTATCAATACAAATCATAATTATGTTAAAATTAGTCATTATATGATAGAGATAGTCTATATGATCTTTCAAGTTTCCCCCAGCAACAGCATAACTATGAACTAAGGTTCCCTCCTCCCTTTCGTCATCCACCTGCAATACAGACATAGCAAAGAAGTCGGAGGATGGACTATTACTAAAACTCGGGTCAATTCCTAAAATATATTTTTCCCCCTTGTCTCCTACTATTTTCGAAGTAGGTTCTTGCCCATCTGGTATTGTGCATTCATACATCTTTTTTGCACTAAAATACGAATCACTTCCGTCAGTAAATTGAGCGCAGTACTCGCGCTGAAAGGAGGAATGAGATTGACCCCCGCTTTGAGCCTCTTCCACGACGGTTCTATCTATCATTTCTTCAGGCAAGGATTCATATCCCATTTGTGATATAAAGTATTTCGCTTGAGTTTCGTCTTTCGCTTTAATTTTTTCTAGCCATTCTTTGTAGGTCTTATACAAGTTTTCAAAAGTATAACTCGCAGAAGAAAGGGCTATCATTTTAGAAGTATTTTCGAATTCCATCCTGTCTTCTTCTTTCATCTCTCCAGCTTCTATCAACTTGTCTTCTATCTCTCTTATTTCAATGCGTTCTTTCATGTTTTGGGGGGCCACCAAGAACGGCATTAAAACATTGGTGATTATGTCTTCTGGAATAAGAAGATACTCATCAAGTACGAGTATGTTAGCGCGAAAACCACGAATTTTTTCTCCACTTAAAGGGATCGCTGTGATACTTCCACCATTAATTGACCACTCAAATGCGTCGTTTCTTTTAGCCTTAGCTCCGAATGCTTGAGCCAACAACTCAGCGCCCTTACTCTCCACAAGCTTTTCTAAATTATTAAAAATAAAACGAGCAGTACGAAACGTGGGGCCAGCTATTAATATTTTAGTACCGGGGTAAAATATGCATTGTAAAAAACAGAACACCGAAGCAATAAAAGTTTTTCCGCAGCCACGACCCCAAACACACATCGAAAAATTTCGATTCATCATGCCTTTAAGGGTGATCTCCTGAAATGGAGCCAGTTTAATTCCTGATATTAGTTCTGTAGTTATACCTATGTTTTCTCTAAGAAACTTGGCTAAATAAATTTTTGAATCAACGTCGTTTGGTTCGTCTTTCAGGTTTAATATTTCCTGATTAACGCTATCCAAATCGGTTTCATATTTGTCTGGACAATACCACATTATAAATATTTATTATCGTAGGCCAATTGCAGGTCTATTTCTTTATGAGCACACCCACATTTAAAAATTTTTTCCATTACTCTTTTAGCTTCTTCCCTCCCATTAACAAAAAGAAACTGGACAAAAGGATACTCTTGACAAAGATGCCTTACGTTATGGAAAATATATTCTGGAGTTGCTTTTATTTGAGAATATAACTTTTTGCCATCCCTTCTTCTTGCCTGATTAAAATAAAGCGCATCTGTGAATTTGCTTTCGACTAAAACCACCAAATAAGCTTCCGCCTCCTTAGCTCTTTCTATTTCTTTAACGAACCTATCGTACCCCCCACTTAAAGTACCTATGAAATCATTTAAAGCTTTTCTTTCTATGTAGGTATTACAAGACGCCTTTGCGTCACTAAATGCGTAATCTCCGAAGTCTAATTTCTTTACTTCTATGTCTATATTTTTAAATCTGAGGGGAACCCTTTCTCTCGTATCTACATAAATAAAATATTCGTTTTTGTCATAAACGCTTCCCGATATGATTTCGTTAAATTTCTTATGTTTGTTTTTATACCCCAACTCTTCGCAAAGCCCATAGTAGTCTCCAAAAATTTTATCATAATAGTTAATTGGTGGACTCATCACCGATCTTAGCTCTACTTGAGTGGGAGTGTAGATTAAACTTCTTCTCTGCTTTCTTTTAACCAACAACTCTCTGCAATATTTTTTACCCACCTCTTCTCCGCAATTTTTGAGCCACATTCTAAGGTTGGTTCTAGAATTAAAGTCGGTGTTGAGATAGTAATCTTTGTTTTTGAATTTAATGATAGAATTATCATACTTATCGTATCTAGGCCAATACGTTTGATAATATTCTGCCATGCGCAACTTGTGGGCCTTTAAGTGCCCGTGAAGTTGCTTGTCAGAATCAAACTGCTTGCCGCAAACTTTACATTCAACCATTCAATACCTCATTTTCAGATAATCCCATTATTCTCGCTTTTACTTCGTCCATCGAGCCAAGGTTTTCGACCTCTTCCCTCAAAGCTTTTTTACGTAGCTCGGCAAGTTTAACCAACTTTTCCCTACTTTCTTTATCTCGCCATAATTCTACCAAATTTAAGATACTAGCGTTGGCTTTTACTTGTTTGGATAATCTGTCGCTTCTTTTTACCTTCAAATCGCTTAAAAGTTTTTGTTGTCTGGTAACGCATTGATTATATTCGGTTCTAGCTGTATTGCCAGCTTCGACAAGCGCCATAGGCACACGAGAGCTATTTTCTAACTCTGCATCTATTTGAGCCTGAATCGCTGAAATGGTTCTTTGTATCGTTGTTGATATGACCACCTCAGTTGAAAGAACTATATATTGATCAACTTCTTCTTGGGTTAAATCTCCTTTGTCGTGGGTATATCTCACAAAGCTGCTTTCGAAAAGCGATCTTTGATCAGTAGTTTCATAGGAATTGATTTGATGCACAAATCTAACAGTGTTCATGTATCCTTGTACAGAATTTAATTCATTGCTTTGTTTATTGGAGATTTTCTTTTTATCTATTTTTTCGTGAATATATGAGTTAACTTTATTTAGAGTCTTATCAAATGTATTCGGCGGTTCGTATTCCCCTATCACTGGAGTAGGTGGCGAGAGAATTTCAACAGGCAAAGATTCTACGAAAGTTTTAATTGTCCTATATTCCTGACTAAGCGCAGAATGAGAAGCTTCATTTGGAAAAATATCTTTTACTATATCTTTAATTGGCAGAGTGCTTAGTTCCGTAATTCTTTCTTTCTGTTCTTCGGATAAATCTATTAACCCTTTGGCTTGGTATTTTTGCGCTGGCCTAGCTTCTAAATCTAAAGTAGATAAAAACGCCTTAACGCATTTACCGTATTTACTACGTCCATCTTTAAGCTCCTCTGGTGCGTCAGGAAAGGCCTCTGAGACCATTCTTTTTAGGGAAGGCGGTCTGTTGTCGGGACGGGAGTTCCAAGCGCTTAGGATGCGTTCTTGGCCCTCTACGCTAAGGTATACGCCATCTGATGCAAATGGTTTTTTCTCTTCACTCATGATATATCCAGTTCGTCGTTGTCGATTATCTTTTTAGCCGTATCGAGTATCGTTTTTTTTATATTTTTTAATTGTTTGTACCCCGGGTTCCTGTTTTTTTCTGTAGTCTTATATCCCATTAATTTAGCCACTTCATTTTCGTCCACCCCTTGTATGTATAACTTGTCATATACTGTCCATTCAAATGGCTTTAGCTTTTTACGCATAATAGAGTGAAGCTTCTTTGCGGAGTCTTCTATGTCAACTTCTCGATGAGCTATACAATGGACTTCTTGAGAATGATTTTCTAATGGAACTGGCAGTTTGGCGTCATGGGCTTTCTTCTTGGTTCTCTCCCAGTTATCGTAAAGGGGGCATTCACTACATTGCTTAACATATATTGAACAGAGATTCTCTCCTTCTGCTGCGGCACATTTTAAACAGGGCCTACTAAAATTTCCATAATTATTTCGTATTAAATTTTTTATTTGATTAGAGATTATCCTGTTCAGCCAAGGCGCAAGGGGCTTTTCCGGGTCATACATTTCCCATTTTTTATATATATGTATACGAATAATCTGAGCTACATCATCAAAGTCCATCCATGCTAATATGGTGAGATTCCATTTACCCCTCCTTTTGGCGATCTCTGTGTCTATGATAGATATAGATTCTTCAAATTTTGGACGAGTCTTCTTCTCTTTTTTCACTAATCGCTTTTAGGATTACGAAGAGTCCCTGCTTCTCTTTTGAATTCGTCTAATATTTTCTTTTTAGAAATACGCGGAGGCTTATAGCTGTCGTTGATTGGTCTATCATCATTTTCAGACGCTTCCGCGAATACCTGCCCCAATTTCACACCTTTTGTTACGTCTGGTTGTATTTCAATATCTAAACCTTGTAACTGGGGAATATTAGCTACTTCTTCTTGAGACTCTTCAATTTCGGGTTGCTGTTCAATTACTGTTTGCGCTGGCTTATTGGCTCTAGCGCTAGCATTAAGGCCTTCACCACAGCTTGGGCAAAAGTTAGGTTGCTTTGCGGTATACTCAATTTTATATCCACATTCTGTACAATATTTTTTCATATATAGGCCTTTCTCATAATAGGTATTTATTGACTAAATTTCTACTTTTTCTAAAACAGTGTAAACTATATTAAGATGGAAAACGACGATTTCCGTAAACAATTAGAAGAAGATTTTAACAACATACTTAAACTTTCTTATAAATACTGCAAGTCTTATGATACATTAAATAACGACATTGTCACTTTTTCCCAGCAGATTAACGCCAAAGCTTACGAAGGTTTGAAGAGGATAAAAAGAAATCCAAAAGTTGGGACCGAATGCTGCAAGGGTCAATGTGGATGTGATTAAATTAATTTTAAGATTCTAAATTGCTTGGATAACTTCCTGAAGTCCAAGGGTTAGAAATGGCTTCCCCTTTTATTTTTGATACCCATTGTTTTTTTCCTGAATCATTATATGCATTAAGAAAAGTAGCTAATTCAGCAGCTACTTCGTCATTTGTCATGTATAAGACTTCTCTTCCTTCGCTGTAATCTAACTCGATACGTATCATATCCCTACTTATTGAAGTAATATCTTACTATTTTACCATTAAGCATTTTCGTTATGACGAACTCGTGTTTTCCAGCAGCTTGATTATAGTATCTTATCCTTTCATATGTAAAAGGAGATTTTCTCATTTTTTCTTTTTAGTTTTAGTATTTGATGTGTGTTCCGGCATCATTGCTTTGATTTCGTCAACTAGCCCCAGTTCAAGACATTCGTCTGCGTCGATCCACCAATCTTTTCTATCCCAATTTCTTTTAATTTTTTGTTTGGTGAGTTTAGAGCGGGATATAAATATGTCTAGACAACGATCTTCGATTCTTTTTACGAGTCTCACTTCGTCTTCTACTTCATATGTTTTCCCGATAGCTCCAAACGCTGCTCTATGTATCATCATCCATGCTTGATGACCAATCCATCTTACATCTCCTGCTTGCAGGAGAATCCCGGCCATAGATGCTGCCATTCCAAGAGAACCAGTCGTTATCTTATGCCCGTTGTTTCTTAAATCCTGAATAAAGTCAAATAATTCAAATCCATCAATAATACTTCCTCCGGGAGAAGAGAATACTATCTCTATGTCGCACTTTGGACTTCTTCTATGCCATTGTGTCAATTTAGTCATGCATCCTGCTACAGATGCCTCGTTAACGTCGCGAGAGAAGCGAAATAAGAAGTTTTCTTCGTCGGTTGCTAGCCTTTTATCTCTCGCCGTCGCCGCGTCCTCATAATCAATTTCTGCTCTAGCAGCTTCGGCCTCTAATTTTCTAGCTTCGGCCTCAATTTGTCTTACCTCGGCCTCAACTTTTCTGATATCGGCTTCTATTTCGGCTTTACTTCTATTTCTTTCCGGTAATTTTTCATATTTTTCTTTACTCATTATACATCCTTTAATTTTCTGGTTATAAATTTAACGAGTTCCGATCTCATAATATCTTCTTCGGTAAATTTAAAGCTTCTTATCCCGTGTGCTTCACTTTCTTCGTCTGAAAATATAGAAAACAACTTTTCGAAGCCACCTTGGTTACTCTCACCCCTAATATCGGTTTGCATTGGGTCTGCTAAAATAAAGCATCTACTGTTGTTGCCCATTCTGGTCAAAACAGTAGTAATTTCCTTAATCGTGCTATTCTGAGCTTCATCAAGAATGATGCACTTGTGATCCCAGTGCATTCCCCTAGCGAAATTCACGGGGAACATGCTGACCCTGTTCTGATCTTGTAATTTTGTTGTTATTGCAGTAGATGTGAGCTCATCTAATTTGTCCAAAAACGGCAAATTGTAAAATCTCAATTTCTCGTCTGCCGAACCGGGCAGAAAGCCCAAATGAGAATTGCTACTTTCTACCGCTGATCTCAAATACATTATATCACTCAACACTCTCATGTTCAATAATTGTAATCCACAGTATGTTGATAGAAATGTTTTTGCGGTTCCCGCTGGACCCTGTACAAAGACTACTCTAGTATCAGGGTGAAGAGCTAACTTAAAAAATTCTTTTTGTTTCTCTGTCCATTTAAATAAATTTACTTTTATTTTTGATTTAATTGGGTTGGGAGTAAGACCATCTGTTTGGGTGGGTATGTTTTCGTCCATAATATCGCGAATTACTGCGCGAGCAGATTTCTTTTTAGCGGCCATAATAGTTTATTACCTTGTAAAAGGATTTACACGCTTAAAATACAAGGTGTAAGAATATATATGAAAGAGCCGGAAAATGAAGATGGTTCTGTAGAGGGTCAAGACCATCTCACATACTTAGAAATAGATAAACACTGGGAAGATTATCTTAACTGGTGTAGAGAGCAAGAAAACTCAAGTAGTCCACACGATTAGTGAAAGATAAATCAACGCTAGATATAGCAGCGAACAAAATCCAATGGGAAGCATCGCTGCAAGGAATAAATGTTGTCATTAAGCCAAGCGAAAAGGGAGAATGCATAGTTTGTTATAACCCAGATGCAAAAAAAGCAGTCTGTGTTGTAGAAAGCGGCAAATTAAAGGTGGCAACTTACGATATAAATGTATCCAAATGGATGTGGGCTCTTGACGAAGGCTTTGAAGTGGAAGATATTTCAACAAGCAAACAATTAAGGAACGATATATTCACGCAGATTAAATTTAAAGAAGCCATTAAGTATCTCTCATGAATTTTTTTATTGATTCAGAAAAATTTGTTTATAAAAGCGAAATTATAAGCAAAACTGATACCTTTTTAAATGAATACAAAAAAATCGTAAACTTTTTAAACTACCCAGAGAAAATACATAACGACAAATGGAAACTATCTCCATTTTTATACAAGGGTAAGTGGTTCAACCGACACCCAGCGCAAAAATCATTAGAATTTCTTAAAACACTCGAACACATGTTCATTGCTACTTATAGCGTGTTCGAACCTAATGCAAAAATTTACCCACATGTAGGTTATGACCTCGAAGAACCTGTCTATAGAGTCCATTTACCAATTATAGTCCCGAATGATTCGCAAAATTGTTGGATTAAGGTCAAGGGGGAGAAAAGATCATGGCAAAAAAACGAATTATTAATTTTTGACGACATGATGGAGCATGAAGCGCAAAATAATACAGAAGAAGACCGAGTCGTTGTTATAATGGATTTTAAAAAGGAAGCATTTAACTTGTAATGCAAAAAAATTTTTTAACTATTTACAATTTTAATTACAACGGGTACAATGTATACATGGAGAGCGGGGAAAAACCACAAAATTCAGAAAAAATACTAGAAAAGATAAGAATTATAACAGATCAGTTTTCATATGGATACAGCGGAGACATGGCATGTGAGTATTTCTTCAAAGAGGAAGGTCTTAGGAAGCGCTTTGAAGGAAATGGAGGCATTCAAGCTAGAACAAAGTGACATTCCGCTGATTATCAGGTTAGTTGAGAACCCAAAATACGATATCGGACTCTTCGCAGGTAACGTAGACCTGTTTTCCCACGACTGTATACATGTTTTACTCGGAAGAGGGCTCAGATTGAAAGATGAGGCCTTTGTGATAGGCTATACGATGGGTAGTACAAAGAAAATGAGGCGCTGGAGGCGCAATTTATTTTTATTTGTTTCTAAATTTTATCCAGAAGGGTATGCGTTCACGGAAAAAGAGAGATTTGTCTTTAATATGGGTGTCATGGCTGGTAGTTTATGCGGGTCAGACTTGTCTAAAGTAGATTTTTCTCAATTTTTAAACGAAAAAACACAAAAAGTCCGAAAAAAACTTGGTATAGATGTCGATTTATTATATAATTGTTATACCGTTGAAAAAAAGTGTTTCCCATCTTGCGAAGAAAGTCAAAGATTGATATGAAAGAAAGTTGGGAAGAGCATTATGATAGAATTTGGACTAGATTGGGGTGGATTGGTTCAGTTTTAGTGATTTTTGGCTACTTTTTGAACGCAAACCATAATTCGTCTTCTTGGCTGGTGTGGTTGTTGGGTAATGTTTTTGTGGGAGGCTATTGTATCCACAAAAAAGCTTATTCAACTGCGTTAATGTCGTTTATTATTGCGATTATGAATATATATGGTTTCATTAGATGGAGTTCCGTCTAATGAATCGGGGAAAAAGGGTTTCCAGTACCCGTCGAACAAACCAGTAACCCTGCTTGTATAGCAAACATATACGAAAGACACAGGTTCCGAGGGAATTGGGATGCTTTCTGTTAGGTTCGACACATTTTATCTTGTTTTTAAGTTAGTCTGGTATTATATTCATTAAATGGATGAAAAAAACAGCATCATGATTCCGTTAAAAGGGTTTAAGGTAAATGGATTTCGAATTAATCTCTTTTATAAGGAAGAAGAAGACCCATATCTGGATACAGATTTAGATATGTTCGACGAATCGTTTATTTCTTACGATTTCTCAATACAATACGAGTTTTTCGATCATGACGGCAACAAAGTTTCAAAAAAACAAGAAATCCAATTATTTCAACACTTATATCAAGAAGGTTATCTTGAGTTTATCTCTGAATACCTAATGGACCATATAGAAAACATTGCAAATAAATATCCATCTCGCCAAGACTTGATGAAGTCAGGCGGCTACGCTGATTTTATCATGCACTTAAGTAAAGCGTGGCGAGAAGCATGGAAAAAGCATATGAAAGACTGTATAGGGGAAAACACCCTATAAAAAAATAGGGCCGCCGATTTTTTCAACTTCGCTATTTACAATTATTAATAAATATAATTTTGCGGTTCTAAAGTACCCCCCCTCCGGTATATCCACAAGCAGCAACTGAGAAACCGGCAGCGATTCGGGGAGACTCATATTTATCCCCCCCCGGTCATATCACAGATTTTAATGAGACTAATTCTCAATATTTGGGGTGGGTTGGCATGGTTCTTGCTTCAAAAAAAATGCGTATTTACGAAAATAATTCTCGCTAAAAAATCAAATCTGCATTAGATTATTACCAGTGAGAGGCACTAAAGCACTCACCCTAAAACGAAGCAATAAAGCTAATCGTAAAATGAACAAAGAACAAAACATCATGGACGCGCTGGAAGCCCTGCGCGATCTCTCCGCCGCTGCTGTCCTCAATCCTAGCCAACTCGGCAGGATCGTAACTCACGACCTCGCCGCGATCAACGCCATGCTGACCAATGACGGCAGCAAGGCAAACCCCGTGCCATACAGCAAGGGGAGCGATAAGGAACTGGCCGCCAAGATCACCCAATGGTAGATTCTCACGGGGGAGGCGCAAGCCTCCCCCATTTAACCCCAAACCTAAACACAAAAAGCAAATGAAGCATATCAAATACGAAGTGTTCAAACTGGAAGAAATGGACGACAGGCAACTTGAGTTGCTGGTAACTGGCGCAGGATTCGCCTCGTTCCTTTACACACTAGGCCCAAGCAATAAACAAGCTGGAGCCGTGAAACGTATCACCCTAAACGTGGGCGCGAAATATCGCAACGTGTTACAGCGTAGCAAGTTAAGCCTAGAGCGAATCATGGAGTGCGATCTAGGTGCGGCGATCATCGAACACCCCCAAGATACCCCGCGCATCGTGTTCGCAGATCAGGATCAGGAAACCATGCAGGAAGCTGCCAAGCGTGAATATCTGTCGATCCTCAAGGCGATCAAATGCCACGACGAGAAGATCAGCAACAGCGATTATACCAAGGCGGGATTATATGAGGCGATTGATCGTGCCATGCCTACCAATGACGGCGCAGCGTTAAACGTGAAGCGTCACAAGCTCGACGGCACACTGGAGATCGGGGGATTGCATCACGCCGAAAAGCTGTTGAAACCCTCGCCGCTCCCCCATCCTGCCCCGCGCAAAAGTAGCCCGTTGGTGATAGCTCGCAACACGATCCGCAAGCAGTTGAGCCGCAGCAAATGGCGCACACTGGCAATCGAAAATATCGCGCTGGTGAAGCGACAAGGCGAACACTTGATCTTTGCCCCGCAAACGATCAGCGAGTTTGGCGAGTTTTCGTCATGGGACGCTGACGCGATCCAAGAAATGGAAAGCCAATGGAATGCGGTTAAAGCAACAGCCGCCAGATAATAACCTCAACGGGGGAGGCGCAAGCCTCCCCCAAAATACCCCGATGCAAACACGAAACAAATACGCGATACAAAAGGCGAGTCCATTCGCCTCGAAGCAACTAGGCAGCAAGCTGCAAAAAGTGATCCAAGATCACGAGAGAGAAAAAGACGAACACCGTCAGACGTTCAAAGATGGATTGATTGATGGCCTACTAATAGGAATACTGGCCGGATTAATACTAGCGGGTGCGTTAATAAAATATCTCTAAATCATAGGAGCCGAAAGGCTCCTTTTTTTTACCCCCAGACTCCCCCAGATGACCCCCAAGCGCTTATTTGCCATTATCCAAATAATCTGGCGATTTGTCAAGGAATAAAGTTATTAAAAGTTATTCACAATCATTGACTTTGTTCCCTTTTATATGGTACGATAACACCGTTATGAATAATACAAATGAAATTCAAATTGGTTCGAGGGTCACACACAAACGCGCCGCGAGCAACGGCGTGGGCTTTGTTATGGATTTAATCATAATGGATGGAGCGCCTGACGGAGACGCTCATGGCGCGTGGGTGCAGTGGCCTGAGACGGGTCACGTTCAATGGCTTGAAGCTCCTATTGGTGAGCTTGAGCTTGTTAAGACCTCCAAGATGCTCAAGGAGGAATTAGGCTACTACGCGAACACCAGAGGCGACTACCAAGGCAAGGTTGTAAGCGCTGTGGCCTTCCTGTGCGATGCGTATGGTGACGGTGAGATTATCCTTGATAAGATGCGCGACATCGTGAAGCTTCACGAGGAGGAAGAGATGAACACCCACACCTGTGAGACTTGCGGCACGGAGTTTAGTTTCTCCGCCACTTGCCCTGCACCTGTTCCATCTGCTGGGCCACAGGAGGTGTGCGGTGGCGAACCACACGTTAACATTGATTACCGCGAGCAATTCACTCCACAGGAGTTTCCCAGCGGTTACTAATCCAAAGGCCGAAAGGCCTTTTTTTTTGTGCCTTCCCCCAAGTGGCCCCATATGACCCCCCGGCATTTATTTGTTCTATTGTAAATAATCCGGCGATTTTAGTCAAGGAAAAGTTATTCACAGGCTGTTAATAAAATATAAAAAAAAAGCTTTCCCCCATATGACCCTTTTGGTAGTCTGGTTCCGTTATGAATAAACTACGTTATCAAATAAAGAACAACGACAAGTTATTAAATATGGCATTGAATCACACTGGCAATGGATTCGCTCACATTGTTGCGCGAACAATTCCGGCAATGCGTAAAACAAACAATCCGTTTTATGGCAACGTCTACAAAATAACAGACGCACAAATTCAAAACGGTTTTAAGTATATCAATTCCGTAAACAACCAACTTGCAAGGGAAGGCAAGCCATTGGTTAAACAACAACCACGCCAATGGGGAAAGCGCATTGAAGGCACAGGCGTTGTGGAGCATACGAAAAAAGGTGAAACAGAAAAAACGTTTTATCTAGAAGCAAAAATTGAACGCATTAACTTTGTCGGTTTTTATGATATAGAAACAGGCGAAGAAATTGAACGCGAAACACTTGCACCTTGGTTGACTAAAAAAGGTGAATCATCCACTCAGGCAAGTCTTGAGAAAAAAATCATTTACCGTGATTTTGCCCTTTCATCTATTCTCTGGATTCGTATGGATGGAATAGAAATAGATAACAGAGTAAAACAAGGTCATCACCAATTCGCCCTTGAAAAAGTCACAACATAAACCCAAAGGCCGAAAGGCCTTTTTTTTTGCCCCCAAAACCCCCCATATGACCCCAAAGTGCTTATTTGCATTTTATCAAAAAATCCGAGAACTTGCAAGCAAAAGTTATTCACAACCTGTTAATTATTTTATAAAAAAAAGCTTGTCTTTGGTTACCTCTTCTGGCATTCTGTCTGCGTTATGAATGACACGCAAACGCTAAAATTCGGAAAGCCAAACGCCAAATTGAAAAAGATGGCAAAAAAGCTTGGCTTGAAATTGTCCACGTTTACCCTTCCGGCTGGCTATACTTGTCCCGGTGCAAGTGATTGCCTAGCCTTTGCCGATAGGATAACGGGCAAAGTAAAAGACGGAGCAAAAACAGAATTTCGTTGCTTTATGGCATCCGCCGAAGCCCGTTCCCCGTCTTTACGTCAAGCCGTTTGGCATAATTTGGAATTGATCAAAAACGCGTTGCAAAATAGCGTTGCCGATTGTGTTTCATTAATAGAAAAAAGCTTGCCAAAATGCGACGTTTGCCGTGTCCATGTTGGCGGCGATTACTTCAGCAAAAAATATCTTTTGGCATGGGTGGAAGTAGCAAAACGCAATCCGCAAACGGTTTTTTATTCCTACAGCAAAAGCTTGCCTTTTTTCGAAGATATCGCATTGCCTGAAAATCTAGTTTTGACGGCATCCCGTGGTGGCAAGTTTGACAATTTGATTGATCAATTGAATTGGAAAAAAGCCGTGGTTGTTTTCTCAAAAGCCGAAGCAAAAAAGCTTGACTTGGAAATTGATTCAGATGATGAAAAAGCCGCATTTGGAAAAAAAGATTTTGCGTTGCTTATTCACGGTACACAGCCCAAAGGCAGTGAAGCCAGCAAAGCATTGCAAGCCGTCAAGGCGTCTTCATAACACAAACCAAAGCGGAGCCGAAAGGCTCCGTTTTTTTTTGCCCCCATCCTCCCCCATATGACCCCAGAGCGCTTATTTGTCTCCCCCATATGGCCCCATATGACCCCAGAGCGCTTATTTGTCTTATTGTAAAAAACCCGAGCATCTTTGTCAAGTAAAACTTATTAACATCATGTGAATAAATAACGAAAATAATTCTTGTGTTTATTGTCTCAATCTGGTAGTTTACAAACATGGAAGCGAACTTTAAGATCAAGATGGACAACGCAGCGTTTCAAGATCAACCCTCAGTCGAACTGGGTCGCATATTGAGAAAGGTTGCCGAGGATGTTGAGTGGCATAGCATCGGCCATGTGGGTGACGCAGTTTTTGCTCTTGACATCAACGGAAATTCCGTTGGCAAGCTCACCATCGACGGAACCCCCCAAAACACCCCAGCAGAGGAGGATTGGCAAGGCTGCTGCCACGAAGATCAACTGTGAATAACTTCGTGTTTTTTATCTTGTAAAAATAATTCAACTGTATATACTACTAACAAATGAAAGACGCGAATACAAACCCAAACGAAAAGCTCGACAAGTCTCATCCGCTGCGCGAGCAAATCCAAATCCAACCCGAAGAGCTTGCCGAGGATTGGCAAGTTGATGCGGCTTACGAGGCTCGCTTTGAGCTTGTGGAGGATTACGAGCCAAACCCCTATGACGGGACTTTTTCCGAGATGTAATCTCGGAGGGGGGCGAAAGCCCCCCAATCTACCCCAAAAATAAATTGATTTTTTTCTTGTAATAAATTCAAAACCCTTTAAGATAAAAACCATGAGCAGGACATACGACTACGAATTTGAATACCTCTTTGAAGAGGTGGAAATTGACGGACACTTTTACGGAGTGACCGCCACCATAGGCTACGATGCCGAGACGGTTGACAACGGCATTGGCCCATACGAATTTTGGGGTGCTTGCGGCACGGATGTTAGAATTGAAACGGAAATTTCTGCCTCCGGAATTGTGAGCATCGACAAGGTTGTAAATGAGGATGACGAGGTGGTTGATGGTGTCGTGACCATTGACGCGATAAACGGCTGGCTCGCATCATTCAACGATACGCCTTACCACGACAGATGGAACCCTGCGCGATGGTTGGATGAGGCAATCGAAAGCGAAGCCGAAAGAGAGCTTTCAGAATAAGAACTTCGGCAGAAGGACTTGCCCAGAGTAAGGCTCCGGAGGGGGCGAGTCGAAAAGCCAAGGGGGGAGGAGAGTCGTAGGGAAGGCTCTCCGCCCCTCCTATCTTTTTCCCCCAAGCTCCCCCATATGACCCCGGCGGCTTTATTTGTTTTATTGTGAATAACTTGGCATTTTTTTTCTTGTAATAAAAATTATATTGTGGTTTAATAACAACAAGATGAACGTATTTAAAGTATTATTAAGCGACGGAGACACCGAATGGTGGGAGACAATGAAGGCTAGGAACTTAGATCATCTGTATAATTTGATTGACGCAGATGGTTATGATGTGGTAGAAACACAGTTGGAGGATTAAAAATGACTGAAGTAACCGAAACTCAATTAGTAGAAGAAATGACAAACCATATTGATGGTATGGATAGACAAGGACTTGTTAACCTAGCTAATCATATGCTTGGAACTGACTTTGATATTGAATCAGTAGAATGGGCTGAATAAAATGAAGGGATATATTCAAGTTTACAGGAACCTCAACAAGACGTTGGGTGATAAAAACGACCCCGTGTATAGTGTTCGCGGCGATGATGGTTTGGTTAAAAAGCACACCTGTCATCTCGTTATACATGATTGCACTTTTCGTGTGAGCAAAAAAGGTAATCAACGTGTGCGCGATCAGAAGCGTAAAAATGTTCATGCTTATATTCAAGGGCGAGAATGTTACAATAGAGAACAAAAGCGTTGGGAGTATATCGGCCCAGATTGTAATTATGTCAATGATCCAAACACGGTGACAGTCTCCTATAACCCTTACAAGAATGATTCGTTCATTCGTAAAGACACGGGAGAAGCGTTAACCAAAGCAAAGGTGGTGATCTTTGGTTGTGGTGAGATGGGGAGAGAAGTGAAGGCTATTCTGTAGCCTAGCTTCCCCCTTCCTCCCCCATATGACCCCTGAACTTCTATTTGTCAAGAACAAAATAATCTGGCCCCCAAACTACCCCACAAAAAAACGACCAAGAGGAAAATAATAAAAACCCCTTGGCCGCTTTTCTTATTATGAACAACCGAACACACACCAAAATTTATAAAAACAGCTTGCTCGTGCTTACTCGCCCCTAACAGGTCGCGTGTCCTGTTCGCTGCGTTAGTCATGCCAAGGCTGTGTTTTGCCTCCGAGCAAACCTAGAGAGACACCATCGGCGGTTTCCCGTTTCCCCACCTTTCGGCTCCACTTTCTTCGTATAGTGGCATTTAAGGCTGCGCCTTTATTGCAACGAGTATGTTTCTCTCCTGTTCCCTTTCGGGAAATTGATTCCGTTAATGAGGATTCGAACCCCGCCCTGTACCTATCGTTTCGTTCCCAATCCTTGTTTGGATCGTCATCCCAGAATGATCACTTTCGGCTACGAGACTGCTAATGATTAATCACTTAAAGATATAAAGAGCATATCTCCGTGAACATCGCTAGGGTAAGGATATTTCGCCTAGCACCCTAACGCGCCATTTCGCACCAACTTCTAACGGCTTAAATTGTCAAAAATCAAACGGCAGTTTCAGGCCGAGGGTCTTACAGCTTCTTGCCCTCGTCGCATACTGTCTGCCTAGATTTTGTATTCCTGCCTTTCGGCTCGTACTGGGTCTTACCCCTGTCAACTGTCAATAGAGTATCAGAAGACTAATCTGATGTCAACACCTTTTTTACAAATTATAGAAAACGTGATTACCAATAACCTTTGTGGGTTTCACAGGAATCTTGTTCCCTTTCTTGTCTCTCAAAAACTTCCCTGTGCGCTTGTCTATTTTGTATGCCCAAGAAGGAGGTCGCTTCATTATTTTTTTACTATAATAATGGTCTGCGTTCCCTGTATGGGCTTGAGCAAGTTTGTGTCCCTGACACATAGCACGGGCAAGTCTAATCGCATAGGGGGCAGATGGCGAATCCCAAAGGTACTTTAAGTCTTGTATGGTCTTGCCGTTGTTCCAAATGCTGAATTGTTTTTCTGCAAGACAAATAGTAGACAATTTCTTGCCGTCCTTATCAGCGCGAGCCTGAATGACACATCCCACGGCGTACATACCGATTTCTTTTTCTCCACGCGCTTCTCCGAGGATAGTAAGTGCAACTACCTTTTCTTCGTAGGACAACTCCTTGTCTGCTGCGGATGCCATAGTCGCAAAACCAAAGATTAACCACGCAACAATAAGCCAAGGTACAATCTCAACAACTTCATCAAGAAATGATATTAATGTTTTCATAGTATAAAAAAAATTACTTGGATTGATTTCTCATTAGACCAAAAGGAGTCATCACAAGTGGGTACTGCAAGTCTCCCTTGGGTGTGTCTGCCTCCGCTTCCTCAATGGTATCGTAAGGCCCGTTTAAGATACATAACTCGTCCTGAATCCAGAACTTCATTTCGCCTTTATGGGGCTTCTCGATGATTTCGTATAAGTCTTGCTTCATTGTGTTTGTAGTATGGACTGTTGGTTTTTGTATGTCAACAACTAAATATCAATTCCATATTCTTTTTTAAGCCACCTTCGTAATGGGTGAATCGCCTTCTCACTATAGTGAGTGATCCGATTTGGCCCACCATCTCTTCCTTTGATCATTAAGCCTCTGCTCCGTTTCTCTACTTCAAAACCGGCTTTCCTTAACTTCTTCAGTATTTTCCTCATCGATGAACTGTTGTGATTGCTCATGGTGGGGACTTTAACATGTAGAGCTCATATGTCAAATACTTTTTATTCATGGCCAAAATATAATCCCAAACAAAAGACAGTGATCAGGACGACAGTAAATATCTCCATATATGTCCTCCAATTTTACCATTCGTTGCCCAAGGCCGTCAAGTCCTTAGCGCTTGCCATCTCCTTGAGAACGCGCTTGAATCCATTGCGACCAGTTAGAGATTGCCCGTCTTTAAAGTCAGCATTAAGGTCGCCCACTTCGTATAGATGGACGTCTTTTTTGTACGAGACTAAACTCTCACCACGGGGTATCAAATCGTATTCCGCCTTTGCCAGCTGGGGCGCAACTCTAGACGCCTTAGCTTCGCCCTCATCTCCTTCGAAGAAGTATGAATGTGGATATTGTTTGTCAAGTAATTTATACTCGGCCATTCGAGTCATACACTCGAGCATTTTTTCTGGAGTTGAATGAAATATTGCTCTTTCTCTTGTCTTCCAGTGCAGGTCTCCGTTTGTTGCTCCATGATTATAGAATGAGTTGAACTGCAGTTCTATATCTTTTTTCTTACCATACAAAACGACTTTGATTGAACTACCATAGTCTTGTATGCCAACTTTTATAGTTTTAATGAATAGGTTCATATAATTAAAATGTTCTGTGTTTCAAATCTTCCGGAGTGGTCGTCGGTGGTCGCCACCCTCTATCACATTCACAATACTTGGGGCAATCATCTTCCGCACTGCCTTCCTTTGCTACAGTCTCGTTACAAGTAGGGCACAGAAACAAGTGTCTCATCTGTGGGTGGTCTTGGCAAAACTTTTTTGTCAGTGGTCCGAATTTTGTTTCCATTATTCAAATCCCTTAAAGTTGTCAACTACAATCTTACAAAGGTTGTCTTTTCTATACTGGTCAGTTGATTGAGGAACAAGGGAATCAAAAAAACAGATAATGTCCTCCTGAATCTGCTCTTTAATTCTATCGCGCTCTTCTATAAAGTTAACTTCGCAGATAGTACTTTCAATGGCTTCACCATTGTCATCTAATTGTGCGCGGAAATACTTGTGGGTTTTTCCTTGCTTATAATCAACTAAACCTTTCCAATAATCACTCATAATGTTTCAATATAAATTCCTGTCGCTATCACCACCAACATGGAGATAACAAATACAATAACAACAAACATACAATCTCTCATAATATCTCAATATCTAATTCTTCTTCCAATTCTAAAAGTTCTCTTATCTTGTTAGCTAATCTTAACCTGTCGTAAGCTTCTTCGACAGTCTCTTCCCCTAACCCGTTAACGTTCATAAACCGTGTCTGTTATACGCTTGTTTAAGTGCTGCGTCAAGAGTTTTTTTATCATAATTACCCTCTCTAATTAAGCCAGAGAGTCGCGATAACTCAAGAAACTCTTCTTCATTGTTTTCCACAGTTGCCGCAATAGTCCACTGCGGGTCATTGTGTAGCTTCACCCAAGCGATGCCCGGTTTCATCCATATCATTATGCTAAAATTCATGGGGTAGAATGGGGGTCAAACTAACTTCTTGGAGTGAACCGCCTCATGCCCTTGCATCAGCGCAGACATATCTTCCGCCAGTGCGATGTATCGCTTCTTAACTGGCACGTTTCGTATCGCAGCAATAGACTGTATCATCAACACGAATTCAATCTTCTTCTCGATGGTTTGTTTGTCGCTTACGTTTTGCATGGTCTTTTTATATCAAAATTAATCTTTGGGGTCAATCTTTTTTTTATGTTTTTTATTGCGCTTATAAGAACCCTTACCCTTCTTTGGTGTCTCTACGCGAGTACCAGTATTAAAGTCAATAATAACCCTAATAATCTTAATCTTCTTTTTCTTCTTCTTTCGTTTCATGTGTGTAGACTATCAAATAAAAATTAATATAACAAGAAAAATCGTACTACAGTTACTCACAGGTTATTCACACTGGGGTGTTATGGGGGACTTTGGGGGTAGCATGGGGGTAGATTGGGGGAACCCGTCTCCCACCAGTACTATTAAACCATACCGAAGGACAGATTGCAATGCTTTTTTATTAACAAAATAAATGTATCATTGTGAATAAATAGTGCTTTACTTTTATGTATAAGTATGATCGTGCCGCCAAAAAAAAGTTTCCATAATTGAAAAAAAGTTCTTGCATAAATGTTAGTCTTCCATTAATCTCATTTCAACGGTTCGGGAACAGTAAGTACCGACCAACAAACTGAAACAAAAGATTATGCCAAAAGTAGTCAAACAATCCAGCGAGTGGGATTATAAAGTCAACACTCGCCGCTTGTGGGACTTGACCGATGAGCAGATCGCACTCCTAGAGGATAACAAGGCCAAGCCTACTTTCTCTGGAGTGTTCGGGAATTTCCGCGATGGAGTTCCTACTGCTCTTGGCTCATGTACTGAGCGTTACGAGGTCGTGAATAACGGCGACCTACACGGCGTAGTTGACGGGACGCTTGATAAGCATCCCTCGTTAAAAAACTACGAGAAACGTGTGACCGTCATCGGAAACGGTGAGCGCGTATACACGCAATACACTTGGAAAGATTCGGATTTCAATTTCCGAGTCGGCAACCCCAAGGTCGGGGACGAGATGGGCTTACGCCTAACCGTCAAGAACTCTTTTGACCGCTCTCTACGTTTGAGCGTAGCACTTGGCTTTTTGCGATTGGTTTGCACTAATGGCATGACAGCCTTGGAGAAGGAGTTTGACCTCACTCGCCGCCATCAAAGCGGTGTTGACATTTCCTTCCTGTCCGAAGGTATCGACGGTGCGTTGGGCAAAATCTCGAAGCAACGCGAGATGTTCAACACGATGGCCTCGAAGGAAATCAGCGAGGAGCAAGGCGTTTCCCTGCTCAACGGCATGGTTCGCAAGGGCATCCTTGCGTCATCTCAACGCGATAGCGTCGAGGCCATTTGGCATGACCCATCTTACGATGAGGACAAGTCTCGCAACGTGTACAATCTGCTTAATGCGGGTACGCAACACATCACGCGAGTGATCGAGCCAAAGCGTTTTGAGCAAGCTCAACGCATGACAACCGACATGACGAAGGCGTTGTTCAACGCCTCTCGCAAGGAGTCGGCCTTTGAGTCCCTGCTGCTTCCGGTCAAGGAGGTAGCCAATAATTAACCCAAAGGGGAGGGGGGAAACCTCCTCCCCTCTTTTTGATTACAAGAAAAAGTTATTCACAAAGTTATTCACTCCCCCAAACTACCCCACTCTACTCTTCCCCCATACTACCCTGCAGTTTCTTATAATAGGGTGTTTTCTCCGGTGAGAAATATAGTGTTTTTACGAAATTTTTCCCCCATAGTCCCCCATATGACCCCGCCCTTTTATTTGCTTGACACTGAATAAACCGAGCTATTATTTGCTTTCCCCCAAACTACCCCAGTTATTTATTTATCTTAATTAATTGCATTTATTTAGTCTAGATAATCTTCACATTCCCAATCTAAAAATTCTAATATCTCTTTTAATGTTATAGGAATAGTTTCTTTATTTAATAAATCTTGTTGTATTGCTATTGCTTGTTCGTTATCTCCTACATCATACTCTATTTCTGACATAGAAATAAGAACTATATTGGAATAATATCTTATCCTTATAATATAATTATCTGATTCGCCTTTCCATACTTGCTTATTTGCATCGTGCAGGGGAAACAGGGATTTTATTGTGAACTCACCTCTTAACTTGTCAAGTTTTTTATTGAGCAATTTCAGAGGCATGATTCTCAAGATATTGAATCCCTTTTGCAGTTAGGCTACGACCAGCAGTACGCACTTCCATTAGACGCTTCTTGAGTAAATATATTTCAATCCCAGAACGAACTGCCGTTGCGGTCATATCGAGTCGTGATGCCAAGGTTGTGAGGCTCATATCCTTTGCCTCGCGCATCTCAACTAACGCTTTAGCTTCAACGTGTGTCAAGCCTAAAGGTAAAATATCCAGATTCTTACGCAGCACATTCCAATGCTTTCTGTCAAACTTTTTCGTCTTATGGGCAACGCAATGGTTGTAAACATCCTCTGCCATCATCACCGCCTGTCGGGGATTGCCTCTTAAAGAAGTGGAAATTTCCACCAATACTTCCGTATCGAACTTCAATCCCTCAAGTGTATTGGTCAGGATTTGAGCAAGATGCTTGTCGCTATAAGGCTGGAGAGTAACCTCGGTAAGTCTATCCTTGAGAGGAGTGATTACCTTGTGAGGTTCTGTTGTTGCGAACAGGAAAGTTTGGTTTCTGAAGTCAATCTCAATCTCATATTCGCTCCACGCAAACGTATTACGCTTGTCCTTGTTGGGTGCAAGCATCGTCAGAAGCGCAGTCTGAACGTCTTGAGGAAGCAGATGACACTCATCCAGCAGAACGGTGACACGCTTACCGTGAACCTTGGGCATAATAACCGCATTCATGAATTGCTCCATGTTTTTGTAACCGGAACAAGTCTCTACTACAAACTCGCGTCCACGGTCATGGCCTACCATAGATTCGCCAAGTTGAGTAGCAAACGCAGTTTTACCGCAACCCTTTGCTGCAATAAAAATAAGGTTCTTGAACGTGCCACCGCCCTGCCAAAGTGAATAGAGGTAATTGAGTTTACGCTTCGGCCCCTCTTGACCGACAAACATTTCAAAAATGTCTTGTTCTTTTGTTTTTTTAGCCATGTGATGTATCAGTTAGTATGTATAGTATGAGGGCAGACTAATATAAAGTCAACCCTAAAAATCAACTTTCAGCTTCTTCGGCAACGAATCTTTAGCCTTCTGCTGGGCAGCTTCTTGGTCTTGAGCGATGTTTATTTGATTAGTTAAAAAAGAATAGTTCTTGTAATCCGCATTTATATTCTGACACTCCATAACAAGAGTCTCTGCGAATCGACGACTAACCATGACCTGTGCCTCTGGCTTGAGCAGACGATTGAGTTCGTCCAGCTTGACCATGACAAATGAAGTTGCTCCTTTTTTCTTTCCGCGCATGATGTTTAAGTTGTATCTAGTATAGGGATAGACTAATCTAAAGTCAATTACTTTTTTTCATTTCTTCATCGACTAATCTGTTTATTCGTCTTTCAAAATTAATTGCCTCATCCGAATAGGGGTCATTCATAACCTTTCGGGCTACGTCTGCTTCCAAGCTATCAAATTCGTCTTGCCACATATCTTTGTGCAACGACCAATATTTATTATCTTTTATGGGGGTCATTAAAAAGTTCCAGAAGAAACTGGAGAGGTTTGTAATTCTAATTCTCTTGACTCTGCTAGTTTAGCTGCTTCTTTAGCTACTTCCGCAGCTATTCTGCCGTGAGGTTCTGCAATGATTGCATCTTTTCTATATTGTGATTGTTTATAATATATATCGTGCCATGCCTTTTCGTATAGTCTCGCCATTTCAATGCTCATAGTCTGTATATAATATAGGTAGACTAATTCAAACGCAAGAATAATCTAAACAAAATCAAAACCTTTTTTTACCACACAAAAAAACTCAAACGGAACTAAACATTTCTAAATATTAATAAATGTAAATGGCTTTTTTTATTACAAAATCGTTTTCGTTGACTGGGGTGGGATGGGGGAACAAGTGCGACTCAATCTCAAGTGGGGGTGAGATGGGGGAACCCCACATATTTGGTTTTATATCGTACAAACTGGCGGCATATTTGGTTTACATCATACAAACTGGAACTTTAATAAATATTAATAAATATAAATTCGCTTTCTAGTATTTTGTTCTTGACTATATTGCAGTATTGGTATTTGCAACTCTAAAATGTTGGGAGCTTATTTCCGCCACAATAATGTTGGGAGTAAACAAACCCCAATCAAACACACACAAGCACAATATAATGTAGTTAATATTAATATCCAAATAGCAGATATAATTTCACTCATAGTTTTCATACCTATACAATAAAATAACGATATAAACCGAATTTAATAATATTTAATAAATATAAAAATTGGGCATATCCTTTTACCACACTTTACAACACATTAAAACACTTTAATTTCAGCCTATATTCTATGTACCTTCTCTCTATACTATATCACAATAAAACAGGCTTAAATGGCCCCGTAGGGGCCAAAAAACCCCTATCTAAACACACTCCTAACTCAATAAATATTCATAATTATTAATGTATCCATATAAACAACTCAATCTATATCAGAAAGCCGCAAAAGTATATCCAAAAAGAGGCAGACTATATAGAAAAACAAAATGGAGGTGAGATATAAGGTGTTCAACTGACCACATCGAGGTCGTTCTAGGCTCTCCCTAGACTCTATTCCTTACTCTCACCTCCTTGGGGGCTATGGAGTAACCCCCTTTTTATTAGTGTTCAATACAGGAGGACAGTCCGTTCCCCCATGTGCGCGACTCTCTCGCACCTCTATTCTAATAAATATTAATTTTTGTAAATTGACGGGGGAAGGAGAACCAATAGGACTCGCTCTCCTCCCCCCTATTGTATCCGATAGACGGGAAACTCTCTAATTGTTTTTCAACTTATCAAGAATTTCCTTTTTGGCCTGTTCGTAGCCGTTTTCGTAGCCTACATCATAGTTATCTTCGGAGTTATCATCATAATCACTATCGTAATCATCATCATACTCTCCGTATATCCCTTCTTCTTCGGGAGGGGTTTCGATATGCTCGTAATGCGCGACTACGACATACTTTGAAGTACGCAGCTTTTGACAGTCGCAATCTTTCGGTACACTCACCACATCTGCTGGATTAATTTCCACCAGCATGAGGTTTCCTCCACCCGATGCGTACCCCTTGGCATAATCGTAAGAACCCGCATGGAATCCATAAGAACAACCAATCTCCGCATCGTCGCAGACAGAATTTCGGGGCATTTCTAGTGTTTTGCCCACAGAATTGTCAAATTTACCACTATAATGGTCAGTAAAATCGTGTTTTACGCCTTTATATGCAACAAAATTGCCGCTTTCTGTAATGGGCATACATTTATGCTCCAAGAATTTGTAAAGTTCACCAACGGCACGACGAGATGGATTCGACATTAGTTTGTCGAGGAATCGTACCAGTGGTTTATACGGCAAACCTTCACTCATGAAGTGCAGAATCTTGTCTACTACAACATTGTGAACAGCTTCGCCGCTATAAAGAACCTCACCGTTTAATACTTCGATGTTTCCATCAATGTAATCCTCTACTGCTTTAGCAACATCAAATAGACTTTTGAGTTCTTGCAGTTGTTGGTCGTTGAAGTCATCATTGTCCTTCAACATCTGTACGGCATTCTTAAAACTAGGATGGTCGTTAGCCATTGTAAGGGCTTGTCCATCTAAAACTACCGTCAGACTTGTGTTATCTTTTAGTATGTATGCTGGTAACATGACTTTACTTTGTTTCGTTTAACTTCACCTATATTAGTCGCAGACTAATTTTGATGCAAGGTTTTTTTTCGTTTTTTTTCGTTTCTCTATAATTAATTTTTACAGTTTTTTTCTCGTTAGAGAAAAAATATGGCTAAATTTAATCTAAACTTTTTACAGTTCCATCTTCCCCAATCTCAAGACCGCGATGACGCTCCATTTCTTTAGAATCCATATACCAACTTTTACTGAAGCTAGGCACGTTTTCGGGATAATGAATGTGTTCTTCAACTGGACGGTTACGGTTATACTGTTCGCGCAATTCCTGTTCGTCGCGCTTCTGCCATTCTTGCTCAATAAAACTTCTTACGCTATGAATTTCTGGGCTATTATCCATGCCTTTGAAATTATCATCAATGAAACAAAGTCTATTGTAAACTTCATCTAGGACTTGCTTATCATTCATAATTTTTAATAAATATAAATGGACTCTGTTAAAGCTCCAAAAGTTTAGTAATTTCTTGGACGGTTGATTTGGTGCTTGCCGTAGACCCGTTAGAAAAGACAATTTCACGGTAACTTTCTCCAAAATTGTTAGTTAATTCCTTAACACAATTAACATTGGCCCAATTAATCAGCATCTTGCTGTCTCCTAGTGTTTTGATTTCTATATTTTTCATAAAATTTTACCACCAACTTGTATAAAAAACTTTTTTTCCATCACCAATAGCCTCTTTCGCCGCCTGACAAAAATTCAAATCCGCTTCTTTGTAATAAGAATCCGCGCCATCGCCAAAGAAAAACCCATGAGTCATAGGAAGATTGTTCTCTAATACATCTTTTTCAAGTTGAGAAACGTCATCCAAGGTTAGCTCAACATCAACGCAATTAAATTCACCCGAATTGCAGGGAGACTTGTCTCTCCAAAGGTTTTCCATCCAGCCTTGAAGGTTAGGGTGCTTTCGCCATTCAGCGATAGATTGAATCTCCTTTGACCCATCCTCTTGGATTCCAGCGTATTGGTCTAGTCCCATTTTCTTAAACTCCAAACCAAGATGGAGCTAACTGATTAGTCCATTTGGCAAAATATGATTTTTCTCCATTGTAATAATCTCGGTATGCTTT
>CEUI01052630.1_pt1 | contig 36069 bp, 32 predicted proteins | sample 531411 | NCBI WGS metagenome assembly CEUI01 (sample SAMEA2622841, study PRJEB7988) | marine metagenome | isolation source: saline water (ENVO:00002010), including
TGACTTCATACACCCGCGCGATTTCAGCCGTGGACGCCGGGTTGGTGGACGAGAAGACGTGCAACTCCGTCACGTAGCCCGTGAAGGGGTCTCCGATGCCCGTTGTATCCCCCAACTGCATGAGTGAATCCGCGTCGTAGGTATCAAGCGGGTTGGCGAAAGTGCGCGATCCGGCGTCAGCCCCGTTGAAGTAAGCGTAGGCGCTCCCGTTCCTTTGCGTAACGTCACCAAGGGCAACGGCGAACGCCTGCGCTGCGGCGGCGTCCGCGACCCAATCGGTCCCGGTCCAGTCCGACGCATTACTCTGATCTACCCGCCAGTGAAGATCGTTGGCCTCCTGCCAGAGACCGTAAATCATCCAAGACGAGTTGGAGTTCACGTTGAAAATCGTCGGGAGCCCGGTGTTCGTAAGCCTTTCATGGCCCACGACCCAGAGCGGGTTGGCGAGTTCCCAAGAGGGCGTCCGTGCCGCCTTGGTCGCAGACACAAGACCCGTGCTGGCCGAACTGAAGTCGAGCCGCCACGTGTAGTACCCACCTCCGATGTTGTCCTCGACGATCCCGATCCCGTCCGTATAGTTGGCGGTGAGGTCTTCGCTGCCCCACTGGTCGTAAAGGCGGATGACGCGCGTGTTGACCCCGAACGGCCGAGCGCCAGAGACCTTTCCGGAATCGTCAAAGCCGACATCGACTGTCGTGCCGGGATTTCCTGCGTCTTCCACCTCCAGTGCCGGGCCGGTATACGCCGAGTTGCGTTTGACCATGCCGTAGCCGACGACCGGCGAGATGCTGACAAATTCCGGGTCGCCGTCGAACGTACTGAAGGTGTCCACGCTGGGGCCGGGGCCTGCACCGCCACCAAGCAAGATGCCTGCGGACGAAACCGAACCGAGAAGAAGCTGGATCATGTCGTGAGTCCCCCTGTGAGGTAATAGAAATCGGCCGTGTCCGCATCCGGAACGAGAACCGCAACAGCCCCCTGCCCGGCGGTCATCACGTCGTCGTTGAGAGCAAGGATCGTAACGCCGGTATCCTCGACAAAGGTCAGCTTCCCGACGCCCGTCTGGATGAAGGAGCAAGGTTGCTTCCCGGTGAGCCCGGCAGCGACCGTGATGTCCACGTCAGAGGCGACGTAGACGCGCCGGATGATACTGCCCCCGAGATCGAAGTTGGTGACGGTGTGCGCCGCCGTGAGAGCCGCTGGCATGACAACGGCCGACGTAGCGGCCAGCCCGATCCAGCTCGTGCCGTCGAACTGCACGTTGGCGCTCTCATCCTCGACCCAGAATGTCATGCCCTCCACGGGGTCGAAATAGTTCCACTGTTCCGACCCGACCTCGCCGTCCCAGATCGCAATCTTGTTCGGGTTCGTTCCGTCGCCCGCGTCCACGATGTAGACAAGATCGGTCGTAGGCGATCCCGGAAGAGGATCGGTCGTTCGGGATGCCACACTGTTGCCCAAGAGAGCTGAAATCCTCAGAAGGTTCTCGTCCATCTTGGGCTTGTAGGTGTCATCGGCCAACGGCCAGAAGGCTGTGAGCCCCAGCCCGGGGAGTGTTCTCGCTACCATAGGAGCCTTCCTTTACGCTTCGAGGTCGATGCCGTCTTCCATGACCACCACGAAGGCTTCACCGTCTTCCGAGGGTTTTACCCAGAAACTCGTTCCGGCTTCCAGATTGGCCGCGCCGAACTCTTGGCGTCCGTCTTCCCAAAGCACAATTCCCGGGTCGCTCTCGGCGGGGGTGTCTGCATTCGGCCCGCACCACACCTGAATGGTGATCGTCGAGCGAAGCTGGATCAGGACGTTGGCTGCGTCCTCGGCAACCTTAGTCCACGTGGTCTTGTCGTTGAGTGTGTGCGGTCTGGTTCTCATTCCATGCCTCCGTAAGCGTATCCATATCCAAGGCCGTAGCCCATCACAATCTTCGCGGCTTGTTCATAGGGGCGAAGTGATTCGAGACCGTCCCGAGCTGCCGTGACTTGCACAATAACCTCTTCGGTCCCGTCAAAGAAGGGATACTCCAGATCGAAAGATTCTCCTTCGATACCAGTGTGCTCAGACAGTACGGCCCGGGTCGTCTTGTCGAGAATGCGGATCGTGGTCGTCTGTCCCTCTTCCGGAGCGATCCCAGCGTCGGTCCACGCCAAGGGCTGCGAGTCCTCTGTGAGCCGGTTCCTGTTGGCCCACGTAACCGTTCCCTTGCCGCCCATAAGTTCGACCTTCGAGAACGCAGTTCCGTCTATGCGAACGTCTGCGGGCCGTGTGGGCATGAAGGCGCGCTCCGAGGGGGTGAAGGTGCGGAACCGGGCCGAGGCTTCGTCGAAGAGGCCCACAGGCGTCCGCATGAGAAGCTTGTAGTCCACCTCTACCTCGGCCGCGCGCACAACCCGGTCGCTAAGCCTGTCAGCACTGGAGAAAAACCGAAGGGGCGTTCCGGTGATCCACTTCTGCGGGATCGTATCGAGCACGCCGCGCTTGACCGTCCAATTGGTCCCGTCGAAAGCCGTGAACAGGATAAGCTCGCCCAGCTCTTCGGGGTCGCCTTCGTGGCCGATCAGAGCGAACCCCCCGACCGAGGGGCCGATACCTTTCGACAGGCTGTTGAACCCGGTCGTGGTCGTATAATCCTCAGCCTCGAAATCGGCTGGCAGCTCGCCCCGGGCAACGATGCTCACCGAGGAAAGCTTCTCAGTCGTTGTATTGCCTGCGTTGTCCACCACCTCGCCAATGACCTCAGCCTCGGTCGCACCGCGATTGGTCGTGCTCGCAAGGATCATGGTCGCAGCTTCGGACTCGTCGCTGATCGCCACGTTGAAGGCGCGGGCGAAGAAGTAGTTGAACGACTGGAACGCCACATAGGCGAACCGGCTCGGCGGCGGGGGAGGCTCGATGGTGATGGCCCCCGGCGGCCTTTCTAGCGTGGGCTTGGTGAACGAGAAGATGTCCTGCGTCAGAGAGACGACGATCTCGGAATCACCCGGGCGGCCGTAGTTGATCTTGCCGACCCGCATCACCAGCACGTTGTCGTCGTACTCCGGCGCATAGAACTTGATTACCGAACCGGGGAACAGGGTCCACGCTTCTCGGTTGACAGAAATCTCGGCCGTCGATAGCGGGGCCGTGGCCGCTGCCAGATCGCGGGCCAGAACGTCGTTGGCAAGGTCCAAGTCCCGGATGCCATAGTAGTTCCGGTTGTCTGACTGGATGTCGCCATTGTTCGCCACGATGGCTCCGAGGTCTTGCCCCGTGATAGTCTCTTCCTCTTCGGTCTCCGGGTTGGTCCACGTCAGGTTGATCTCGTTGATGATCTCCGAAGGCGTTCGACGGGCGAACTGTTTCACCGTCATGTTGTTGTCATCGAAAAGATCGAGGGTTTCCGGGTCGTAATCGTCCCGGATCAGTTTCAGCTCGAATTTCCCGGTGCGCGGGTTAACGAAAAGAGTCGCTTCGATGTGGTCGAGGACTTCCCGGATGAACTTCTCGATCTCCTGCTGCTGCGTCCAGATCATCGAGAGGCCGAAGCCTTCTTGATACAAGGTCTCTGACGCGCTGAGGAAGGTCGATGACTCGATGGCTGACGCGGGCGCTCCCATGCCCCATGCGGTGTCCGTTAGGCACTCGTAGATCATGTGGGCGGGGCAGCTATCCGGCAACTTGTCCCGGAATATTGCGCGAAGGAGGGCGAACATCAGGGCGTCTGGATCGTCTTGCGGGATCACTGGCACGCCGTCGCCGGGCGTGTTGTCCAGCAAGGCCGTGTCCTCGGTGTTCTCTTCCACGAGGTTTATGCCGTAAACGTCCACGGTCGTTCGATCCAGACGGAGGTGTTTGTCGTTCGGGTTGCCGCTTCCGAGGTTGTTGAAAAAATCCGGAAGGAAAGCGGCCTCGTCCTCGTTCTCTTCGCTCTTCGCCGCGTAAACCCCCGTTTCCTGATCCAGCAAATCGGCAGCGTCCTCGGCCGCGTCGTTTTCGGAACCCCCTTGAGCCTGTCCGTCGGTCAGGAACACCCACACCCTATCGACGACGCCCCGGGTACTCTCGACTTTCGTCGGCCCTTGCGCAGCGTTTGCCACGTTGAGGTGTGAGTACCCCGTGCCACCCTCGCCGCCAGTCGTACCGTCAATCGGCGGCGCGGTGATGTTGTTCGCCAGAATCCAAGTCGCGGTCCCGTCTTCCGGGCTCCGGATCACGCCCGAGATTTGCGCCGTAACCTGAGTACCGTTGGAGTAGGTGATCGGAACTGAATCGCCTGCCTGCACATTAGGGATCGGCGTGCCGCCGAAGGTCGGAGCATTGAAGCTGATACTTGCGTTTGAGCCACCCTCGCCGCCAGTGGCCGCGTTGTAGAAGCCGGTGATCTGTACCGTGTCGGGCTCCGGCGGCGGTGTGACCGTGACCGTTCCGGAAAAGAAATCGAGCGCCTGTTCGACCGCGTAATTGAAATACGTACTGCCGCTGTTGTAGACGAATCCGTTTACGAAATCCCGCGCGGTCTCGATGTCAGCGGGCGTGCAATCCACAAACTCGACGTGCGAGACGTTGGACTGGCCCCACTTGCCGATGTAAAGGTCCAGCTCCATGCCGCCGTCTTCAATTGACCTCTTCAGGATGTCCAGCACGCCGCTCATGGCGGCTTTCATGGTTGTGCCGCGCGCACCGCTCATAGAGCCCGTATCGTCGATGGTGAAGCACAGGGCAAGCTTCCCTTCAGGCACCCGATAGATCGTCGCCGTCGGGACGTTAAGCCCTTTCGGAATACGCGTCACGTTGAAGTGGCAGGGCCAGATGAACGGCTGGTTGGCGCTCCAGTAGAACCCGGGCTCTGTCGTCAAACCGGAAGCAAACGGGCGCGGCTTATTGCCTTCGATAAGACTCGCGTAATTGGAGAAGGGGCGCAGGTACTCCGGGCTCTCCGGGGCTTGTGCTTCCACAGCTCCAACGGGGGCCGATCTGTCGGCCTCGACATTCACGACGCTGCCCGGGCCTGTGAAGAAGGCCGTAGCCACGCCCCGGAAAGCGGGCATGTTGGCAGGCGTCCGGTCGAACTTGCTGGCGAGCGTATTGGAGGCGTACTGACCGAAGCTGCCGTTCTGCCAGAAGACGTGCCCCGAAACGCCGCCCTCTTTTTCCAGACCGCCGAACAGCTCAAGCTCACTGATCGAGAACAGCGCGGGGTAAGCGACTGTGCCCTTCCACGCGATTTTGTCGTTGATCTTCACGTAGTTGAGAGAGTCCACCCGGCCTTGACAGATGCCGTAATGCACCGAGCAAAAATACTCAGTTACCTGTCTCGTCGGTGCTGGTGCGCTCTTACCCATTCTCTTTCTTCTCCCTCAACCGGCCGACCACTTGCCGGGCCAAACCGTCGCCCGTGTCCCAAAGAACACTGGCGGGAATGCCGTTCTTCAGGAAGCCCCTGAAATCGAGATCGCGATCCTCAAACCAGACGCGTGTGCCGGAAGGGCAATGGCCCACCGACACAATGTCGCGCATCGTGACCGTGAAGTCTACGACTGGACGATCTCGTAATCCTTCTTGCCCTTGTCTCCGAACCACAGGATGTTTCCGCCTTTCACTTCGAGCGAGCCGAAGACCACAGGGATCGGGCGACCGGCTTCCGCCGTCGGATCGTCGAGGTCAGCGGACTCGGGGGGTTTCTGTTTCTTGGGCTTGGGCAAGATCGCATAGGCCACGACCATGAGCACCACGCCGATGACGAGCTGAATTAGGAACCAAAAAGGCATGTCGATCTCCTAGTAGAACTGGTTCGCCAGTCTGGTCGGATTTTCCTTGGGAATCCAAGGCATTCCGCCAAAGTTGATTACGTTGTTATGCAGGTTCTCGCAATCCGAGAGCTGGTGGTTGCAACCAAGATACGCCGTCACCGTCTGGTCGTCTATGCCCCAGATCGACCCGTTGATGACGAGCTGATCGTTGGTCGATCCGAAGGCGATGATCGTCCTCGTCTGGAGGATGCCCGTTTGGCTATCTGCCCACTGGAGGTAGCCATTGAGGAACTTGTTGCGCGCGAACGCCCCTTCCCACCCCGAGCCGAACTCTACGTAGTTGTCGCCAGAATCCGTGGGCACGACTTCGACCTTGGCCACTGACTTCAGTGCTCGACATTCCGGGCCATACAAAACCCACGGGCACCCGTACTGATAGTGACGGCGCAACCCGGGCTTCCGCATCGCGGTCGAGATCGGTTCGCACGTCAATTCGGCCCAAGGCGGCTTCCGGCCAATAGAGATGATTCGGCCCGTCCACACGACTTGGAAATTGCCGTCCTCGACGTGCCCCTGAAAGATCGTCAGGCGGATCGGGTGCGACGGTATCTGGCCTTTGTAGAGCTGGACGATGGAAGCCTTGGGCGTAAGCTGGATCGTGAGTGCGGTCTTGTCCAGATTGCCGGAAGCTTCCATCTTGTCCCGTCCGATGGCAATCGGAACGAAACTCTTGGCGTCGTAGGTGATCGTCTCGTCGGCGTCGGTGTAGGCGAAGAAGGCGTCGTCGGTGTCGCCGTACTCGATCAGAAACAGAGACGCCGGAAGCCCCTTATCTTTGCTGACCTCGTACTCGTTATAGCTCACGGCGATTCCTCCAGCGTCATCACGTTCAAATAAATCTGCGCCACGCTCCCGGTTATCCAGTCGAGGGTCAGACGGTCACTCGAAAGCCGCACTAGGGCGATCCAGTTGATGTTCATGATGTCATCGAGAAGGATGTCTTCGGTCACGGCTTCTGTCAGCACAATAACGGAGTTGCCCGCGCCGTCAACATACGTCGAGTCCACATCGACAACCACGTCGGCCTTCCCGAACCGACGGATCAGTAACTTGCTGTAGGTCAGCGAGTTGGCATAGACCTCCGCGATTTCAGGACCGGCAAAGGTCATGGTCGTGCTCGTGTCCAGCGTGTTACCCAGCGGGCGCAACTCATCGACCCACAAAGGCATGTAGAACGCCTTCCGACGGCCCCGGCAACGGTAGAACAGTCCGAGCACTCGGTCGAGCTTTTCGGGCGTGTCGCAACTGAAAAGAGCCTCCATCTGACGCGGCGTGTGCTTGATCGGAAAGATCACGTCGATAGCGCCCCGGTTAAGATCGAGCACTTCGGATTCCTGTTCGAAGGCAAGTTCTATGCCGTCGCTCCAGTTGGGGGCCACATCGAAGTATTCGAGAGCGCCGATAGTCTCCGGGGCCGCGCCGTAATCTCGATGGGCTGTATAGATCGGGTCTCCATCGAACTCCGTGTCGAGGGTAGCGACCCGATTGGTGAGCATCTTGATTTGCGCAGCGCCATCGAACCGGCCCTCAACCGCCTGCCGGATGGGGGTGCCGAGCGGGAACGACCGCGCGATCCCCGATTCAAGATAGGCCGTGTTGCCGTCTGTCCGAACGATGGCATTCATCGCAGTCGCGCCGTCTTTGCCCTCGAAAACCACGAAAGCCCCGGAGAAGGCCCAGCTCGGCATAGCGCCTGCAATTTGGATCGACGTGTCGCCCGCTGTAACGGCCGCTGACAGGCGTGCCGGGTCGCGCGGGTGCTGCACGAAATAGAGGTCGCCTTGCCGGTAGCTGGCACGCTGAACAGCCTCCCGGGCGCGTTCTGTCCGGAGAGAAGAGGCGAAGCTGTAGTGGACGCGCGGGTTGATGCGCTGCGCGATCCGTTGCTCCGTTCCGTTGCGAGAAATGATGATCTCCGTTCGAAACGATATTTCCTCTTCGTACCCCTGCGACCACTCGATAGGGAAAGTCCAAAGCCGGTGCTCCGGGACCGGCAGGAGGATCGCTCGAAGAAAGCCTGCCAGAGCACGCGTGTTGCTCCCTGAGATGATCGGGATCGTGTTGCCAGTATTGTCGAGCCGTTGGGTCCGCGTGGTCAGTGACTCGTCGATGTTCGCGCCGTAGCACTCGACGGACGTGCCCGCGCCCGTGTTGAAGTCGCCCGTGTCCTTGTCGAGAAGATCATCAATCGCCGTCGCGGCCTCTTCGGAGTTCACGCCCTGCCCGTCTGTCAGAAAGACATTGATGCGCCGGTCGTAAACCTCACCGAGCGTTCCTTGGAAGAAGGTGTTGGCCGCGTCAGTGAACTGGAGGAAATCGGTGCCGCCGCCGCTGCCGAACCCTGTAAGGTCCGACAGAACAGACATGGCCCGACTGAGGCCAACGGGCGTGATGTCCCGGAACGTGTAGTTAACTTCGGTCAAGCCCCAGATAGAAATGCCGATGTCCAACGAGTTCCCCGGGATCGCGAGAAAGTCGTTGTACCGCTGCAAGGTCTCAAGGACCGCTCGCCGGAGGGCGTCGGACCTAGACCCTGCCATCGACTCCGAGTTATCGAGGGCGAAAAATACTGCGTGCCTTGCCATGCGTCAGACCCCCAGCGCGCCCCGGATCGCCATGCGATTGGCGGTCACGTAGTTCAACAGCACTTCTTCCCCTTCACTGGTCTTGAGAGCTTCTTCGAGGAACGACGTGCCGTCGAACGCATTGACCACGCGCGTCCGGTTGCCGCCGCTCTTGTCCTTGCCCCCACGGCTGAGACCTCCGTTAAGCATGTGGCGCGGGTCGTCTCGAGTCAGCATCTCTTCGCCTTGCTTGGCGATGATCGGCACCTCACCCGGCGACAAGCCCACGATCCCGCCCGTATGATAGCGCATGGCCCCAGCAAAGATGGCCGGGTTCACAGACCGGGAGCGGTTGCCCGAGCCAACCCGGGAGCTTCCCACGAGACCGCCCGTGTGGCCGAAGCCGATCAGCTTACCGAAGCCCGTGCCGCCGAGGGCACCTTGCAGGGCATTGAAGATCGCCTGCTGGATAATCATCCGGGCGATCTGGATCAGGAAGTCGGCCGCGAACTTCAGGAACGCATCGCGCGCCGCCTTGCCTGCGTCCTCTCCCTCGGCAACCGCCCGGGCGAACTGTTCGAACGCGCCGGTCAGGCCGCTAACAAAGAGATCGCCAACACGCGACCAATCCACATAACTTTTCACGCCTTCCTGACCGAACCGACGAGCGTTCGCTGCGGCCGCGTCGAGCTTGGCAATGGCCGTGTCCGCTTCCGGGCCGCCGACCGCCTGCCACATGGCCTTGGCATTCTCGATGGCCGCGATCAGCTCCGCGTTGACCTCTTGGATTTTGACGCGCAGCTCTTCCGCGAGCGCGGTGTCACCCTCTTCCTGCGCAATCTCAAACTGGTCTTGCAGAGCGTCCCGTTGCTCTCGGAGCTGCGAGATGCGTTCTTCGGCCTCGGCCGCCTTCTCTTTAGACTTCGTTAGCGCGTCCTGAGCGTTCTTCGCGTCGTAGAGCGCCGCCGCCTGTTCCCTGATCCGGGCCAGCTCTTCCTCGGAAATGTTCGGGTCTGCGGCCTTGGCCTCCCGTACCGCTTCCCGGATGGCGGCCTCACGTTCGCGCTCTTGGTTGATAAGGCGCTGCTGTTCCAGCTCAAACTCACCGTCAGAGAGCCGCTGGTCAGTGGCCTCTTGCTGTTTCGCGGCCTCTTCGGCTCGGCGCTCAGCTTCCTTGCGGGCTTCTTCAGCGCGCTCCCGCTCGGAATCCTGCATAGCTTCTACAACCGAAAGCTCGGTTTCGGAGATGCCGACCTTACGCTGCGCCCAGCGGATGACCTCTTCACGCGTCTTCCCGTCGAGGATCGACGCGTTCGACGAAATCGTGGCCGAAGACAGGACGGAGTTGGCCATCGTGCCGGGGGCCGAGTTGATGAGACTCGTCGCGCCGCCCGGTCCAAGGAAGTGCGCAAGGTAGAGGTTCGCATCGGTAACAGCCGCCCCGGCGCGTTGGAGGCTCTTCGCATTTTCCTCGACGTAGAGCCCTACCATCTGCCGCGAGATTTCGGCATTCTCTCGGAGCGCAAGGATCGCCGCGTCATTCAGGCTGGCCGCGCGATCCGGGAAATACTGTTTGAACATCCGGAGCCACGTGGACGAGATGAACTGTCCGAGGCCCGTGGCGCTGGAGTTGGGGTTCTTGGCCGAAGGATCGCCACCACTTTCCACGCCGATGATCCGGTCCACCAGAGAGCCGCTGAGCGCACCGCCCACGTAGTCGTTGCCGAGGGATTCTCGGGCGGCCTGAAGCCGCTCGAAGACGCCCACCAGCTCTTCAATGGACGAGACTTGCTTGATGGCCTCGTTGCCCAGCGTCTCCAGCGCGTTCGACTTCTCGATATAGTCGAGATGGTTCGCCACTTGGCCGATGGATTTGCCGATCTCGTCCATCGCCGCCTTGAGCTTGGCGGCCTTCTCGTCGGCCATCTCCTGAAGGCTCTTACTGGCCGTCTCTGCCTCATTGCCCAGCTCTTCGAACGCCTTCGCTGCGTCCTCGCTGTCATCGCCAAGAGCCCGCACGACTTGGCTGGCCTCACGCTGCGCATCGGTCGCACGGATAAGTTCGCGAGCGGCCTTGATGACCGCCTCTGCGTACTGGTCGGATTCCTCGCTGCCATCGTCGTAAGCCTGCGCCACGTCGTCGAGGGCTTCGATGAACTCCTTGCTCAAAAGCTCACCGTCCTTGAACTGTTTCACCACCTCCTTGATCGCGGCTTTGTAATCGTCCGCGACGTTGAAGATTTCCTGACCGGCGGCGAGGTTGAAGCCAAAGAAGTTGGTGAGGAAGCTGTCGTTGCCTTCCGAGGTGAAATCGAGCGCGGACTCCACATCCTTCAGGGCCTTCTCGACGCGCCGGAGGTTGGCTTCAGCCTCGGCCCGGGTCAGCTCGTTAAGCTTCTCCCTCCATTCGTCTACAGAGCCGCCCACGGCGTCGTAAGCGTTCCTAACCTCGTCGATGATCTTCTCGTGATCGACAAGCGCCTCGGTCGCCTCGTTGGCGGTCGTGGCCCAATACCCGATACCGGCCGAGATTGCCGTGATGGCCAGCCCGATCCCGGTAGACGACAGAAGCGCCCGCAAAGCGATGGTCAGGCGGCCCACGCTGGCCGCGCTAGTGGCCGCTGCGGCTCCGGCGGTGCGAGCCCCCGTCGCGAACGCCGCGAAGCTCCCAGCGGCTCCGGCAGCGGCCGAGGCAAGGGTTCCCATCTTGGTCGCAATGGCGATGATGAGCGGGGTCAGTTTCAGGCCGAGGAAGCCTGCGGCGGCGGCTGTGAACAGCTCGAAGTTCTCGGCCACAAAGCCGATGACATCCAAAAGCTTGCCCATCGCGGCCGAGGCCCGCTCCGCGAACTCTTCGAACTTCGCGCTCTGGAGCACGTCGGTCAGAGTGTTGGCGAGGTCTCCGAACGAGTCGATGAACCCGCCGCGACCGAAAGTGACGAGAGCTTGGAAGGCCGCGTTCTTCAGGCGGCCGAGCGCCGTGGTGACGCCCTGAAGAGACTCAGCGAGACCCGGGCCGAACCGGCGCTCCAATTCCTCTGCGAACGGGATGAGGGCTTCCGCCCCGATCTGCCCGTTCTCCATGAGCTTGACCAGCTCTCCGGTCGTGACCCCCAAACCGTCGGCCATGATCTTGAGAGCCCCGGGAAGACGATCCCCGAGTTGTTGGCGAAGCTCTTCCATTTGGACCGCCCCTTTCGAGACGATCTGAGTTAGTGCTGTAAATACACCACTCATCTCCGTGACGGAGCTGCGGTTAACCCGGGCGGCCTCCGCGACCGACACGAAAATCTTCCGCGTGGCCGCACCTTCGAGGTTTGTATCCTTCGTCGCGATGGCGAATTTCGAATACTCGGTCGCCAGCACGCCCAGCTCGATCCCGAGCCGGTCAGCCGTGCGCCGAACGAAATCCATCTCCTTGGCCGACTGTTCGAAGTCATTGCCCACCGCGACGTTGAGCCGGGCCTGCGCGCCCTCAAGCGTCTGGTAGGCGTCCACCACGCCGCGCAGAAGCTCGATGACCCCGTAGAACCCGCCGTAGGCCGCGATGAGGGACAGTACCTCACCCCGGAGGCGCTGCGTGTAGCTCAGAGAGCGCCGTGTGTCGCCGTAGAGCTGCCGGTAGGCGTCAGCAAGCCTTCCCGTCTCCGAAGCCCCACGAGAGGATGCGTCAGCCTGCCTCCGGGACGCCTGCGCCAGAGAGTTGACCGAGCCAGTCGCACGCTGCGCCTCTGAATGGAGGTTCCGGATTGCCTGACGACTGCGGAAGCCGTCTTCGGCCACCTCGCGCATTGCGGTGCCAAGCTTTTCCTGAGCGGCGATGAAACGGGCTTGGCCTTGGGCTGTGCTTTGAAGATCGTTGCCGATCTCCCGGTACGCATTCCCCATGCGCTCCAGAGCTTCCTCCTGCGCCAGAAGCTTGAACTGAGCCTCGTCCGCACGCTGCGCGAGGAACTGCATCTGCTGAGAGGCTTCGCGCGTCGGCGGCCCGGCGGCGGTCGCGGCGTTGGCGTACTCTCGTGATTCCCGAGCGAGCTTTTCGAACTCTTCCCGGGCCTCACGGGCGGCGATCCCTTGCTGGACCAGTTGCTCTTCGAGATTGCCTCGCGAAGCATTTGCCGAATCTGCCAACGCCTGATCGAACCGACCAGCGGCTTCAGCGATCTCGACGTACTTGGCCTCGGCTTCGGTGAGCTGCTGCTGCTGACGCTCCAGCGAAGCCGTGGTCTTGTCCAAGCTTCCTTCGAGCCGGTTCTGTTCATTCGACGCGGACTTCGTGACCGTCTGGAGATTGGCGACGTTCTGGTCGATCTTGTTGAGGACGGTTTCTTGCCGGGCGAGGGACTGCGCCGCCTGTTCCGACTGCGTGGCGAAGATCGCAGCGGCCGACCCGGCAGCGCGCAACTCGCTCTCGACGTTGTTATACTCCGCTCGGAGCCGGTTGAGCTTGTCTGTCTGCTGCGTCAGGCTCCGCTCAGAAGCTTCGAAGTTGCGGACCAGTGTGGCCGAAGGCTCAGCCGTACCGCGCATTTGTGCTTGCAGCTCGTCGTACCGGGCCGCCGTCTTGGCCACGGCCGCTTCCTGTTTCGCGATCTGCCCGGGAAGCTTCTGCTGTTTCCGCGTGAGCTTGTCCACGGCCGAGACCGTGGAGTTGTACGCTGCCTCCAGTTGCTTGCTTTCGGCTCGGGCCTCTTTCACGGCCGCCGACTGGCGCTCCTGCGCGGCCACGGCCCCTTGGAGCTTGCTGGAGTAGCGGTCAGCTACCTGCGATCCGCGCTCGACAGAGCGGTTGAGCTGCGCCAGCTCGCCTTGGGTGCTCTCGACGTTCTTCTCCAGACGGGCGACCGCACCGGCCGCCTTGTCCAGATCGTTGCCGAGCGCCCGCCCGACATCCAAGCTCTTGAGCTGTTTGTCGAGCGAGCCGACGGCTGCGCCGAGTTCGGAGAGAGAACCTTCGGTCTTCTCGCTACTGTTCTGAAGACCCTTCTGCGCGTCGGTGAAGCTGTTGATCGCATCCGTAATGGAATTGACGACCTTCTCAGCTTCATCCTTCGCGCGGATTACAAGGTTGACATCTTTCCGCGCCATCCGCGTCTCCTAGTCTCTCCACTCGAAAAGCGCCCTTATCGGCTTCGTGACGATGTTGAGGGCCTTTATCTGTTTTGTAAACGCTGTGCGAGCTTTTTGCGAGAGTATTCCAGCCACGGCCAACTGAATTAGTTGAGCGTCGGTGATGATCCGCGAGTTCTCCCGTTCGACAATCATGTTGGCTTCGTCGAAGACGCGCCCCAAGGGGTATTGGAACGCGTCGTGATGGTTGTTCGACAGAAGGAGGTTTACTTGTCTGCGGATTCCCCAATACCAGTCGGCAAATTCAGGTCCATCCCCACCAGAGCCCCCGAGGTTGCCACCACCATTCGCGTCAGGGACTCCATGAGCTTTTTTACCTCGGCCTCCGAACGGAAGGTTGCGTGGAAAATCTTCTCGATAGCGTCGGTCTGGACGGGGAACGGAAGCTGTTTCGCGTTGAGGATACCTTCCGGCGTATAGTCGTCAGCCGCCGAGGCAATGATACAGGCCGCGATGTCGGGGAACTCCCCGGCAGCGTCCATGATGAGCTTGCGGATTGTGGCTGACGTGACGGGGCCGTCACGCTTCTGCGCCTCTTCGTAGACCTTGGCGAAGGTCATGGAAAGCTCCGCGCCGCGCTCTGCGACGACGGTCAGGAGGTCGCTGGTGGTGATGGCGCGGACGGTGAACTGCTGGTCGCCGTAATCGACTGTTTCACGGTGAATCTTGAGTGAGGACAACTGCCCCATGATGCGTTCCTTTATGGTCAGGGTTGGAGAGCAAAGCGGGGGCCGCTACAGCCCCCGCCGTTGGTGAGTGGTGGTCTTAGTCGTAGACCGGCGTGCCGTCGCGGTAGATGGCCTCGCCGTTGGTCGGCTTGAGGATTTCGAGCGCCAGCGGGATTTGCTGCCACTCGTCGCCCTTGAGCGCGTAGTCGCCGTTCGGAGTGAGCTTGATGTACGGCATGTAGAACGTACAGTCCTCGCCCTTCGGGTTCTTCGTGATATACATCATCGCGGCTTCGACCGGCTCCGAGCCGGAGATCACGCGCGAACGGGTCGATCCCGCAACCTCGTAGGTAACGTCGATGTCCGCGCCTTCAGTCGCCACGGCCGAACCTTCGATGAACGAGATCACGCCGTTGTCGAAATCCATCGTGTAGTCGGTGCCTGCAACAAGCGCCGTACCGCCACCGTTGACCGCAACATCGAAGCCTGTTTCCGAAATGCCGAAATACCCGGTCGGGTTCGACGGAGACGCGCCGAGCTTGTAGCTGCGACCCGCTTCGATGGCGCTCAGAGTCTCCGTGGCCGAAGCGACGGAAGCCTGCGTGACGGTGCTCTTCGAACCGAAGAAGAACAGGGCCACGTTATCGGGCGAGATGTTGTCGGTGATGAGCGAGCCGGTGCGGTTTACCTCCAGCGGAACCGAGTCATCCTTCTCGCGAATGCCCTCGTCCGAGCTGTAGTGGTCGAGCGTTTCCGACTCGATGTTCAGGTTCATCTCCGGCGTGTTGCCGATGTAGCGAAAGCCGCCCGGGTTCCCCTGAGCGTCCAGACGAGCGATGTGGACCTTGCCCCGCCCGAGAGTATAGTTGTTTGTCGGCATTTTGGATTCCTCCTGCTATGGCCGCTGATTACACTTCTTCGTAAGGTTCTTCCAAGTCTTCGACCAATTCAAGCGTAATCGTCAGCCAAAAATACGCCTTGGATGATACCTCGTCGGGCGGGCGAACCACCCCAGCTCCGATATACAGGTTATCGACCCGGCGACCAAGCCCCAAGATACCGTCCTCGGGACGATCCCAATGAGCTTTCTTGCGTTCGATGGCCAGCGCCTTCTTGACTTCCGCCATGAAGAAGTGCGCCGGATCGGTCGGGTTATCCCGATCATCAGGAGCCCAGCCTTGGATCATAAGCTCGTACCCGCCGCTGGAGGCTACCGAGCCATCGGGGGGCGGAAGCTGATCCAGAGGGATCGGAACTTCAAGAATCGAAATCGACGGCACGGGGGTCTCATCGCCATAGTAGAGACGGCCACGATGAACATCACCGTCGAGATCATAGGTCGTGCCGTCGTAATCGAAGCTCACCGTCTCCAAGATCGCGGTGAGGCGCTTCTGCGTTTCCAGTCTAAGAGGGTTGTCTAGGGTCATAAGTCCAAGAGCCTCAAAAATTCAGCGGTCAGATCATTGGCTACCTCGGGAACCATCTCGTTGGCAACCCCCTCCCCGTCATTCGCGCGGAAAACCTGACTGACCGAGGGGCCGTAGAGAAGGTACAGACCGCTTTCGATCCGACGCACCTTCGTCTTGTTGCTAAGCCGCTCCCCGGGACGGAGCCGGATCGCCAGCCCAAGGTTGAATTTGCTGTCGGTGAGGGCATTGCCCTGCGGGAGCCGCATGACGAAGGCTCGCTTCATGAGGCGTGCTTTGCCGGGCGCGACTTCGACATACACCCCGGCCTTGCCCGGGCGCGGGTTTCCCACTGCGAAACGGGCCAAGGAGGTCGCTCGACCGCGAGCTGTGATCCGAGCTTCCAAGCTGCTGCCGGTGGCGTTCTGCGAGACGTACAGGCGCTTCTGCGCCGGAGAGACGTAGCTGGCCGGGAGCGCGACTTGTTCGCGGATTCTCTTCGCGGCGTCGGCGCGGGCGTCTCTTGCGATCTTGTTGATAGCGCGAACTGCGGATTGGCGGCGCTTGCGGTTTTCGAGACCTTCCAGAAGGTCGGCCTCCAGCCCGTCCGCGAATACGGCGAACCGGGCGACCATCAGGGCGTCTCCTTGCCCGCCAGATCAGCTTCGTTCGCTCGCACGACCTCGGCCTTGACCGTGATCCCGTGCGGCGGCAGGACGTTCTCTACCCAATACCCCTCCGTGGCCGATACGACGACCAGAGAGCCGCGTGTAGGGCGGCCCGGGGCTCCTGCTATGTCCGCGAACTCTTCGACCAGAAAGACGAGTTTTTCTTCCTCGTCATGGGTCTCTGCGTAGTTAAGGTTGGTTCCCGCCAGATCGCCTACCGTCCCGGGCTTCGTGTGCCGACGGACGGTGATGTCGTAGGCCGTGGCGAGGTCGGCTTTGAGGAACAGCTTGGCGGGCACTGACAACGTATCGTGCAGCGCGTGCCGAGCCTCGTTCCTCAAAGCCTCAATCGACATCTGGGGTTATACCAGATCGTCGCCGCCGGAGCCGGAATCTTTGCCGTCTCCTTTGTCGTCGTCTTTCGACGCGGCAGCTTTCTTGGTCGTGGTCGAAGTCGCGGCCTTTTTGGCAGCGGGCTTCTTCGCCGTCTTCTTCAGATCGGCACACGCCTTCTTCTCTTCCTCGGTCTGAGGCTTGCGCGCGGCCTTCAGCCGGATCAGCTCTTCGCCCTCGGCGTCATCCTTGGCGATGAGGGGCTTCCCGGCCTTCACGATCTCGACCTCGGGCTTGACGCCAGCGGTGGTCTTGGTCCCGGCCTTGCCGGGTTTGACCGTGCGGTGGATTTGGGTAATTGCGATCAGGTCCATGAGGTTCACTCCATGTCAGGACTTTACAGGGTTTCGGTGGATCAGAAGCCCCGGAGCCTGAGCCCCGGGGCGGTCTGGTCTTAGGCGACCACGCGTTTCCGCTTGGTGCAGTTGGGGTTGGTCGGGATCATCAGCGGCGCAGACTGCGACATGATGAAACGAGCCGAGGGGTCTTCCTGATCCCACATCTTCGTGAAGATGTCCGAGACCTCCAGATTGGCGGCGTTATCGAGGATCGCCCCGAACGCCTTCACGCCATCAACCTGCGGCGACACGTAGAGCACGTCGCGCGGGTCCATGATGTCGGTGAAGGAGCCGTCGTTGTTCTGGAACTTCGAGCCCGGCCCGGCGTAGCGCCAGCAACGGAGACCGTTGGAGAGCTGACCGAGATAGGTGAAGGGGTTCATCGGATCGGTGCGGATGATACCGCGATTGATGAGCACTTCTTCCGAGCCACGGTAGTCGGTGTTCATCTTCTCTTCGATGTCCGTCGAAGCCATGAACGGGACGGCAGCGGACGCACCCAGAACGATGTCGGTGACGGAGCCGCCGAACTCGGCATTGGCCACGTCGTCGATGTCGCCCTGCACCTCGTCGAAGATGTTGACGCCCGAGTCACCCCAGCGGTTGCCCGCCGTCAGCGTTTCGGTCAGACCGCTCGCCCGACCGAAGTCGAGAGTGACGCTCTGGCCGGGGCCTCCGGAGGGGCCGGCGTAGGTGATGGTGATCTGGCCGTCCAGAAGCGCACGGGCCGCCATGTAGTCCCAAAGGCGCATGATGGCGTCACGCTGATAGTTGGTGATGCGGATAACCTCGGCGTTATAGCGTGCCTGCGGGGTCTGGAGAGCCCGACGACGGGCCAGCTCGCCCGGCTGCATTGCCAGCATCTCGGTCGGCCGGATGGAGTCCTTCGGCTTGGTGTACGCCGGTTTGAAGGTCTCGATCCGTTCGCCTTCCCGGCGGTAGATCGGCTTACCGGGTTCGTTCGGCAGCATGAACGGCGCGATGGGGCGCGAAGCGTTGATCTTCGAGAACGCGATCTCTTCCTGCGTGGAGAAGAACGAGTTCGGGAAGAACATATCGAGCCACTGACTCGTCGAGATCGTCTGACGGGGATCGAACATGACCCCGTACAGTTGAAGCGGTGTGTAGATGTCGAGTGCCATGTCGGTCCCTCTTATCCTTTCTGCTCAGAAGGCCGCTTAAGCGACCGTCATGGTGGTGGGTTTGCGGATGATGATGCTCGTCGGGCTGGGAGCCCCACGGAACGCGCCGCGCTTCAGGGCGTCAGTATTGAAGCCCGCTTCCCAGACCAGAAGGTCCGGATTGAAGACGCCGCCGCGAACGACTTCGACTTCGACCGCGCCGTCAGCTTCGCCAGTCGTGTCGATGGCGTACATGACGAAGCCAATGGCCTGCACGTTGTTGGCAGGCGTCCCGGCGTCTTCGACGGCTTGGATGATGTTGCCGTTGGAGTCGAGACCAACGACCGTGCGTGCCTCCAGAACGGTGTCTGCGGCCACGCCGAGCGGTTCGGTGAAGAGCGCCGGAGCATCGCCCGTGATAAGCGGATCGGGACTCGGATTGATCGTGTCCGACGACTGACCGGCAACGCCCGCCGTGAGGTCGCCGTTTTTCGGTGTGATGGTTGCCATGATGATACCTCTTGGCTGTGAGTTGAGGCTACCCGGGAGGGTCGCCGGTTGGTCGCGACTTAGTTCTGCCGCTGCGGTGCCGGGCCGTAGCCCACGGAACCGAAGATGTCATTGACCACGGCTGCGTCAGGGTCTTCCTGAGTGCCGCTGCCCTGACCGTTGGCGTCAGCGCCGACATCCGGGTTGCCGTTCTCCATCGCCAGCTCGAAAGCCGACTTGCCTTGGGTCTGCTGACCCTGACCTTGGCCTTGGGTCTGCTGACCCTGACCTTGGCCTTGGTCGTCGCCGGTCTTCGGAGCGGTGGCTTCTTCCGGCAGCTTCGCGAGCTGTTCGGACGCCTTGTCGGCAGGAACGCCGAGATCGACCATCATGCGGGCGGCGGCCGGGCGCGTCTTGGCTTCTTCCGAACCCATGATCGCGGCGGCACGTTCGCGCTCTGCGGTTTGGCCTGCGGTTTCGCCTTCAGCCTTACCGGCTTTCAGACCTTCGGCGTGGCCCTCGGCACGTGCATCGGCAACGGCCTTGTCGAGCTGTTCTTGAGTAATTGCCATCTGTTCTTCCTCTGCTTCGGTCACTTCCTGAATGAACGTGACCATCTCTTCATCCAGCGCCCCAATCCTGTCCGCAAGACCCCGCGCTGTAGAGTCCTCGGCATCGAAGGTCAGGGCCTCCGTCTCGCGTACTGCATCTTCCTCCATGTCGCGGTTGCGTGCAACAGTAGATGTGAAGACGCCGTAGATGCGGTCGATTCTTTCCTGAATACGACCTTTTACCTCATCCGGCAACTTCTCGTAGGGGTTGCCATCGACTTTGTGGTTGCCCGCGAAAATGAACGTGACCTTGAGGCCCATTTGCTCCAACGCCTCGGACATATCCACGTGCATGGTGACGACGCCGATGGAGCCCGTTCCGCCAGACCGGGACACGACCACCTCCCCGGCAGCGGACGCCAGAGCATAGGCCGCCGAGAATGCGTGGTCCGAAGCGAACGCTCGGATGGGTTTCGTGCCACCCGCGTCGTAGATTTTGTCCACCAGCTCAAAGCAACCCGCGACCTCACCGCCGGGGCTATCGACGATCAGGGCGATGGCCCGAACGTCAGGGTCTCGCATACCGCGCTCCAGCGCCGCTTGGATGTAGCGATAGCCCGTGGCCCACCGTCCGATCTGGTAGCTCAGCCGGTTGATGAGAACGCCTTGAACCGGAATCTGGAGAACCCCGTCGTGAACCGTGTAAGGCCGAAACGGGTGCTCGTCGCCGCCCCAGAACTCGTCGCCCGAACCGGCTGAAATCTGGCGCTCGTTGAGAAGCGCCGAAGCCTCCGGATCAGACGAAAGATGCTGGAGCGTGGACGAAACCAGATCAGCCTTCGTGGGGTCGATCAGAAGCGGCTCATCCGAGAACGCTCGCAGGGCGGGGTTGAGATTATTCGGCATCTGCACTCTCCGATTCCGTGCCGTCGCTTTCGCTCTCACGCGGGGAGCCGGAAGCGGCGTTCACGCTGTTGTCTTCCTGAAGCTCAATGCCTCGCGCATCGCGCTCCTTCCGTTCACGTTCAAGCTGAGCGTAAGTCTTCCGCCAGTCTTTGCCAAGCCGGGCCAGCTCATCCTCGTGTGTCGAGAGGCCGTACTTGATCCGGAGGACCGCTGCCTGCGTCTCCTTCAGCTCGTCGATCTGGCCGCGCGCCGCGCCGATCCAGTCCGCATTGCAGAGCGCGTCGAACATGAGGTTCTGATAGCCGTTGGTGTAGAGCATTTCTGCCTGCGATGCAGGGAACGAGGCGATACGGTTCTTGTTGATCGCTTCCTCCAACCACAGCCGGTAGATCGAGTTGGCGAAGGCGTCGGCCACGATCCGTTTCCGCGACTGCATGAACTTCCACGTGTTTGCCATTGCTGCGCGTGCCGAGCTGTAGTTGGTGTTGGTGAAATCACCGGACAACTCTTCGTAGCTCACGCCCAGAGCCCGGGCGACATACCGCAACAGCGATTGCTCGAAATCTTGACCGACGCCCTTGGGGTCAGCCGCGTTCTGGAACTGGAGCTTGGTGCCCGGAAACAGGTGCGGAATCTTCACGCCGTCGATCAGCATGTTCTTCGACGCGCCGACGTATTCGTTCACCGCCGAGAGGAACGACTGCGCGTAGTCGATGGTGCCGTCGGCATAGCTCTGGTCGCCATTGGCCGCGCCGAGCTGTTCGTAGACGGCGCTGGACGGCAGCTCGGATTCAATGGTGGCCGCGTAGGTCGCTGCGAGCACTGCCTTCTGAAGCGTCACGTCCCGGAACTTGCGCGTGATGGCGATCTCGCGAAGCCCTGCCGAGATGTCGGCCACGGCCCGGGTCTGGCCCACGCGCTGCTGTTCGCGGAAATAGAGAACCTGTGCCCGGCCCCACGGCTTCCGCCACTTCACCTCTTTGAAGAAGCGCGGCGAGCTGAAGTCGTAGCGATAATCTGCCGGATGCGTCGTGCGGATGAACGCCGACATGGGTGCCCCGTAGGCGTCGTGACGGATACCGCCACGGATGCGGGGCTCGTATTCGAGCTGGCCGGGCGTGCAGAGTCGGTCGGTGTCGATCATCTGGATCGCCGTGTTGAACTCCCGAGCCTGCTGTTTCGGCCACTCGACTGTCGCCAACACCTCCCCGGCATAGACGGACACGCCAACCGCCAGACGGATCAGGCCCGTGAAGTCGTTCTCGCGAGAAGCATCCACCCAATTCTGCGGGCTCTCGGCCCAGAGCGTGAACTTCTGTTCGACCTCCTTCTGAAATTCCTCAGCCCACTCTTCGTCGAAGCCCAGCACTTCCCACGACGGCTTGGCGTTGAGCATGTAGAAGCCGCCGACGATGGAATCTTTGTGGGTGTTCGCCCCGCTCTGCACATAGGCGTCGTTGCGGCCGAGGTCGCGCGCCCGGGCGTCCAGCATCTCCTTGTCAGGGAGCATGTCGAGGTCAGCCGATTGGAGCGGCGGCACCCAACCGGCGATCTGTTTCTCGAAGCGAGACGCGCCGTCAAAGCCGCCACGGCCGATTGTGGCCTTGACCGGGAGTTGCGAATTTTCAAGACCAGCAAGGGAGTTGATCTCTGCCATCTCTTCAGGGGAAATATCCTTCATCACAGCATCCACGCGTTGAGGGGTCCGGTCACGTTCGTCGGTTTGCCGAGCATGGTGCGCAGCTCCAGCACATACGCCCGGAGTTGATCGGCTCGGGCAGCGGCGAACTCGACACGCTCGCCGTTCTGGTCAACGAAGACGCGCGCCGACTGCCCGGTCTTCAGCTTGTGCAACGCCTCTTCCGCTTGGGTCAGTCGCGTCGTGTAGAGGGTGATTTCTTCCGGGGTCAGGCTCATGCCAAATCCTCTGCCAGTTGTGAGAGCGACCGTCTCTTTTTCTTCGTCTCTTCCTCGAAGGGTCTTGCCTTCTTCTCAGGGCTGAAGACGAGATCGTTGGAGTCCCACTCGTCAGCCCAACTCGGCGGGTCCGTCGCGAGGTCAAGCCTTTCGAGACCTATAGCTGGTGTGAGAGTAGCTGCCAAGCAATATGCAAACAAGTCCCAGCTTTCGTTCCGGAAGTTCTTCGGATTGAGCCACCCCTTTGCCGGGTCTTTCACCTCGACCGTCAACTCGATGTAGAAGTTGTCATCCAGCCAATTCGGGAACATGAAACGGCCGCCCGGGTCCGTCCGGTCGAGCCGGTTGTCCACCATGTCCTTGACCATGTTGGTGTTGATGAACAGGACGGGGATTTCGCCCCGGGCACCCGCGTGCCGGTCCTTCCTCTGAGAGTCGGGGTGCGAGATCGAGATGCGTGGCGCGTTCTTAGTCGAGGCCCCCTTCAACAGCATGAACCGCCCGGCCATGCCCGGCACCCACGTGTATTCGCCTTGCTCGTCCAGCTCCAACGGCTCCCCGTCCTCATCGACAGGATCGCCGTGCCGGAGCCACCGCACGAAGTCGTAGGCGTTGGCGGTCACGCCCGCTTTACCGCCGGAGTCACAGACCGTCAGCTTGATCGCCATCTCGCGGCCCGAGCCGTCGGCCAAGGGGTAGCTGCTCTGAAGCACCTCTTCCGCCACCAGCTTCCAGTCCTCGGGATATGCGCCGGGGTTGACCCAGCGGTGCTCGCCGTCCTCGTCCAGCCGCTTCGATTTCTTTATCTCGTAGCGGTCGATCACGTAGATGTCGCCGTTGAAGGCGATCCCGTGAACCTGCACGACAAAGCGGTTCTTCTGCACGTCGATGGTCGCGATGAGGAAGCGAACGCCGACCGGGACAACACGGATACCGAGATCGCGTGCGCGGGCCTTGATCGCCTCTGGCACCCGGTCGTTCGCCAGCGACTTCGGCACATACGCCTCGCCCTGATCGGTATTGACGGTCGTCTTCAGCGACTCTTCCGAATTGGTACTGGCGTACTCATCCTCGGCCGTCAGGTAGCGGTGGACCAGCGTCTTCCAATCCGAGAACGCGGCGGCCACGCCCTTCAACCAGAAGCTCGCGATGTCCGACCGCATGGGCGTGCCGACGACATCCCCCTCGGGCGTCCAGACCATCCCGTCCCGGACCCAGCGACCTCCGATATTCATCTCGTGTTTACCCGGGCCGTGCGAGTTGGGATCGTGGTAGTAGCGGTGTTCGCAATGCGGGCACACGAGCGAAACGGCTTCGGCGGCCTCCATGCGATCCTCGGAATCAGGGTAGTCCAGAAGGTCGAAGCTGGGTTCGAAGGCGTTCTGGCAGCTCACGCATTTCCAGTACCAGCGCCGCCGGTCGCCCCGGTTGTAGACTGCCAAGATACCTCGTGTCGGCGGGGCCTCGTGCCGGGTCTTGCGGGTCCACTTCGGGTTCTCGACGATGTAGCCCGGCGACGACTCGACTGCGCACATGGCGTAGCGGCCGAAGGTGGTAGCCCGTTTGCGGGCGAGATCGAAGGGGTCGCCTTCGCCATCCACGTCAGCGGGCATACGGTCATAGTCCGTCAGCCACAGGCGCGGGATGGGCTTGCCCGAAAGCTCGTTGATGGTCGGCCACGAGAGCGTCAGGAGCATCCCGCTCCGGTAGTGTTTGTCGAAGGTGTTGTCGGCCGCCTTGCCAGAGACAAGCGTGGCCCCGATCTCGGGAGAGTGCCGATGGAGACGGTCAACCCGGCGCATCGAGAAGTCGCGCGCCGTGGTGTTCGATGTCTGGACCAGCATCATGTCGGCGGGATCGCACTTGGCTGAATAGCCGATCCAGTTAAGGGCCATGTCCGTCTTGCCGCACTGCGCCGGGCCAGCGAAGACCATGCCCTGATATTCTAGCGATTGCAGGACATCCATCGGCTCGACGAGGTAGGGCGTCGAGGCGTTATCCCACGGGCCGACATAGCTGCCCGGATTGTTGATCTTGCGGTACTTCTGCGCGGCCTCAGAGACCGTCAGGCGCTCCGGGGGGCGAACCGCTTGAGCGGTCTCGACGATAAGCCCTTCTAGGGTCTCCCCGGTGACTGCGATCCCTCTGAGGGGCCTCCTGCCTGCGATCTTCATATCAGTTGCTCGATCTCATCATCTTCGCTCTCGACGAGCGCGACGGTCTCGGTCAGTGTCCCGTCCTCGCCCACCAGCTCGCCCATCTCTTCGAGCTGCGGCCCCGTCTGGTTCTCTTCCATGTTGCGGACCAGAGAATCGTACAGGTCCGATTGCAGGGCGTCTACCATCTCGATCAGGGCCTTCCGTTGCGCGGGCGTGACCTCCGTCGTCTTCTCCAGCGTGTCCACCCAGAGCTGCATGGTGAACTTGATCGTCTGGAACGTGGAGCCCAGCACTTCGCGAATCGCGGACGTGCGCCAGAGCTGCCCGGCGTTCTCTTCCCACTTCTGGCGCTTCAACAGTGCATCCCAGACCGCTTGCTGGAGTGCGGGCGGGAGGTCGCCCCGGCGAACAGCTCGCATATACTCCGTGGTCGAGAAAGCGGGCGTGACCAAGAACGGGGCTGCGGTCGCGAGGTCGTAGAGCGTCGTGGTCATCTTGTCGCCCCGGCGGCGCTGCGTCTTCACGGGGCAGTTGCCGAGCTTCCGCTGCACGGCTTGCTTGTCCATCCGAAACACGTGGGCCAGCCACGCGACGGAGACGCCTCGGTTGAGAGGGTCCGCGTAAAGCCCGCTGCCCGAGTTGGACTGCCGGTTCTGTTCCACCAGAAGGCTCAATTTTTCGTGTGCGTCACTCATGCTGCCACCTTGTTCAAACGGACCCTGACCCGATCACTGATACTGTCCTGCGTTGCGCCCCGGGCAGTCAGTGCCGGGAGCATAGTTTCGTCTACAGTGCCCTTCGCCATGATCCGATGAAGGAAGACGTGATCGGCCTCTTGCCCAGACCGATGGAGCCGCTTGATGAATTGTCGGTAAAGCTCCAGCGACCACGTGAGGCCGTACCAGACGGCGATGTTGCTGCCAAACTGGAAGTTGAGACCATGCCCTGCGCTGGCCGGGTGCGTCAAGAGCATCCGGATTTTCCCGGCGTTCCAGTCGCGCATGTCGCTCTGGTGCTCCCCGAAAATCCGCACGTAGGGAAACCGCTTCTTGATCGCGTCCTTGTCGAACTGGAAGCTGTAGGCGACGAGCACTGGCAGGCCCATAGCTTCCTGCATGATCGAATCCAGCACGTCGAGCTTCTTGTCGTGGACCTTGACCGATTCCTTCGGCAGCTTGCCGAGGGTGTCTTCGTCGAATTTGTCGCCAAGGTAGAGCGAACCGTTCGCGAGCTGGAGAAGCTTGTTGGTCAAGACCCCTTTGTTGACCGCCCGGATCACCTCTTTGTCGCCCGCCCGGTTCTCCACGTCGATGGCCATCTCGGCTTCCAGCTCGCGGTACATCCTCATGCTCTTGCGGTCGAGGTTGACGTAGTGGTCGCGCTCGATCATGGGCGGAAGATCGAGGTAGTCCGCTTCCCGAAGCGAGAAGAAGATGTCTTTGACCTTCCCCATGATCTGATCTTCGGAGTGGTCGAAGGGCTCGAAACGGCGCGTGTAGGTGTTCTCCCGGAACCACCGCTTCTTGTAGGCCGTCATCGACGTGCCGAGGCGCTTACCCTCGTCGAGCGCGTAGATCGGCCCCCACAAGTCAATGAGGCCGTTGGGGGAGGGCGTTCCGGACAACTCGACGAAACGCTTGGATTTGTGCCGCGTCCGCTTGATGATCCCCAGCTCGGTCAACCTGCGGTGGGGCACCGTACCGTCAGCTCGGGGCTTGGGCTTCACTCGCTTACGGCCACTCTTCAGGCGACTGGCCTCGTCGTAGACGAAGAGATCGAACTTCCACCGCCGGATACCGAGTCGCTCATAGAGCCACCGAAGGTTCTCCCGGTTCACGATGGTGATCTCCGCCGGGGCGTAACGCAGAGCTGCCTCACGCTGAGGCCCGTCGCCGGTCACGACCCTGTAAGTGAAGTTCCGCGCGAAATCCCACTTGGCGATCTCTTCCGGCCACGTCTCTTCAGCAACCCGAAGAGGCGCGACCACCAGCATGTTGCGCACCGCGCGGCGCATCCTCAGCTCATAATACGCCCGAAGCACCGCGCCCGTCTTGCCAAGCCCCATCTCCGCCCCGAGAAGGATCGCCGGAGTCGTGATGATCTTGTCCTTCATCCACGTCTGGTAGGGGCGGAAGTCGTCGTAGGTCAGGGTCCGTTCAGGCGGCCCGTGGATAAGCTCGATGGCTTCGATGTCGGTGAGGTGCTTGGGCAGGACAGGCTTCATACCAGATGGCTCCAGTCGTCCAGTGGCGGGCCTTGGTTGGAGCCGGGGGTGAGCCAAAGGATGCGCAACGCATCACTCACGTTGTCGCACACGTGGACTTCCATTCCTGCTGCCCGCATATCCTTGTGCTCTTCCGTCTGTGATCGCCGGGGTTTCTCCCCGGGCCTCTTGAACTCTATGAAGACGACGCCTCGGTCCTTGCGTGCGAAAATGCGGTCGGGCGCTCCGACGCGCCCGGTCCATTCGAGCTTGCGGACGAAGTAGCCCGCGCGTTCGGCTCTTTTGACAACTGGTCTTTCGATTGCCGACTCAAGCACGCCCTTCCTCGTCGATCTTCACCATTTCCATAGCCACCATAAAGGTGACTACGCGAATGGGGAAGTCAAAACCTTTCTGACCGCGCGTAGACCGCTCGAAGGCTTTCTGATCGTGGGTCAGGTACAGGACGCCGGGCTTGATCTCCCCGACGCCCCAATCGTCAACTACGGCCTCACATCCATAGGCTTTCTGGATACGCTCTGCGTTGGTCGTTTTGCCGCAACCTTGCGGCCCGACGACGATAGTGGCGGTTTTCTGGGTCATGGGTCAATCCTTGATGAAGACGGGCGTCGTGTGCCCGTTGGAGCCAAGCGGCAGGCCGTCGGCCCACCACGGAGATTCCTCCATGCACTCGATCAGGATGTCGAGGTCTTTGGAGGCTTTGTCCTTCAACGCCACGCCTGTGATTTGGTCGTGAACGTGAAGGCGAATATCGAGGCCGCGCTTTGCAGCTTTCTTCAGGCCGTGGACAAGAAGGTCGCGGGAGATCGCTTGGTCGGCATTCTCGACCACCTTGCCGGGGGTCGTGTGCTGACGACGCCACCGCTTCTTCTCGTCCAGCCCTTCGTAGGTGATCTGCATCCGCTTCTCGCCCCAAGGGGTGTCCACCGGCTCGATCTTCGGACGGAGGTAGTAGAGCGGCCGCTTGGAGGGCAAGATCATCTTGCAGAACGGCCCTTCCATGACGAAGCGGATTTCCGGACCCCCGGCGACTTGGTGCGCGGTCGGCTTGCCGGTCTTCACGCAGCGGCGCATCGCGCGCTCCATGTCGTACCAGTAGGTCTTGACCTCCTTGAACTCCCGCCGGAAGGTATCGACCGAAAGCTGGGAATCCTCCAGCGTGAAGGTCTTCACCCCCATGTTCCAAGCGTAGCCGAGAAGACCCGACGCTTCGACTTCGCCGGTATCCCGGTTCGTCCACCGCTGGCCCGCGCCCATCCCGTAGCCGCATCCGAGCGTCCCGGGCTTCGCGATGGTCCGCTTTGCGCCGTTCTTCAGAACCTTATACTCGTGCCAGAGATCGTCGTAGGCTTGCTCATACAGGTAGCAGGCGAAAGCGATGTAGGGGTCAAGCCCCTTGCGGAAAACGTCGAGGATTTTGTCACAGCCTGACAACCAGCCGAGCACCCGGTTCTCAATGGCCGAGAGGTCCGCGTCGAAGAACAGATGCTCCAAAGGGGCCTGCGCCGCCGGGCGAATCCCCGAGGCCAGAACGTCGAACACGTTGCCGTGGATCAGCTTCAGGGAATCGTAGTCCAGCTCTTCGATCTGCCGGGCGAGAAGCGGCTGATAGTCCTCGAAACGCTTCTCCGGGCGTGGGAGGTTCTGCGGCTGGAAAATTCGCCCGGCCCAACGCCCGGTGCGCGCCGCGCCGTTCATCTGCAAGGTGCCGCGAAGGTTTCCGTCTGCACCCGTTGCCCGCTCCAGCGCGTAGTATTTTTTGATGGAGGTCCGCGCCGTCTCTTTCCGGAGGTCCAGCACCTCCTTCAAGTCCTCGTTTTGCCGGTACTCGACCCACTGGTCATCCGTCCAGTGATCCGGCTGTTCGTCGAAATAGGTCGCGGCGGTCTTGATGTGCGCGGCCTTGCAGTCATCGAACATATAGCCCTGCGACTGGAGCCACGGCAAAAGCTGTTGAAGGGAGTTCGGGTTGGCCAGCCCGGTCAGCTCTCTCATGCGCTTGAAGGAGCGGTCAAGGCCCTCTTCATAGACCCGGATAGCGTTCCGGACCATGCGTTGATTGATCGGAAGTCCTGCAAGGTTGATGCGCTGGTCGAGACGCCACAACTCCCACTCTTCGTCCGACATCCTATAGGGGTCGAGCTTGATGAGGATGTTGCGCTCAGCGATCACGTCGGAGCGGTTATACTCCTTGTACCCCTCCCATTCCTCGGGCTCGTCATTCCAGAAGCGCCGCGTGGCCGGGTCTTTCTTCGTAGGTTTCCGGGGCATGGAGAACTTGCGCATCAACGCCTTGCCGCGCCGATCCTTCTGCATCTCCATCGGCAGACCGACGACCGGACCCGCCTTTTCCAGCTTCCCCGGGAGAGAACAGTGCAGAGCTTGCACCATCGTGTCGAACCACTGGTCAAGATCGACATCGCAGACGAGGTTGTCCGTGATAGCCATCTCGAAGGGAGTGTTCCAACCCCACTTCTCGACTTCCGGATCAATCAGAGCCTCTTCCAGCTCCCGGGGAATTGGTTCACCTTCAGCGGGCACCCACTGCTGGAGCGGACCTCGATTGAACGCGTATGCGCACATGAGCACTTCCGTTGACGGGTGCGCCGCGTAGACGTGCGCACCGACATCCGGAAGGCTGACATCCGAGTACGTTTCATAGTCGAGGTTGATCCGGTCCATGCTGCTGCCCGATGAAGATGAGGGTGTGGGGGTGACAAAACCTGTCACCCCCGGAGGATCAGATCAGCGCGTCGTCGTCGCCGTCATCCTCTTCGCCGCCGACCACATCATCATCACCGATGTCGCCTTCTTCACCGACCATATCGTCGTCGAAGTCATCGTTCGGGTCGGTCGGGGCCGCACCGAATGCCTCGCCGTCGGCACGGAACTGGATCGCCTTCAGCTTGGCGTTCACGCGCTTGCCGTGCTCATTGTCCTGAGCCCAGACTTCGATGGTCATGTTGATGTAACAACCCGAGTACGGAGCACCGGCACCGCCCGGCTCGGCCGGAATCCAGCCGTCCTTGTTCTTCCGGTTGGTGACGCAGGCGGGCTTGTCCGAGAGGGGGGCGTTCGCGGACACGTAGTAGTTGCCCGGGTAGCCTTCCCAATCCTCCAGATCGCCGTCGCGCACAAAGACCTTCTCGGGCTTCAGCTTCGGCCACTTCTTCTCGTCGCCCCACTTCTTCTCCTTGGCGGCGGCCGAGGCTTTCGCCAGAGCATCCTTCACGGGCATGACCTTGCCCATGTATTTCGCCTTCGCCTCACCGGACTTGTATTCGTCCTTGTCGATCAGGGCGTTGGCTTTCCACGTCTCGCGCTTCGAACCGTCGTCCTGCGTCTGCACGTTCGGCTCATAGATCGAGAGGAACGACGCGCGCACGTTGATGAGCACGACCTTCATCGGGTTGAGTTTCTGTTCGGTCATATCGTTCTCCTTAGACCAGTGGTTTGTCGTCATCGTCGAGCCCGTCGAAGTCCGACATGAGATCGGGAAGGGCTTCTCGTTTGTCGGTAGCCGGAACAAGCTGAGGCTTGGATTCGCCGGTATCCACCAACCGGGCGAAGCGTTCGCGATAGACCCGCTTGCCCACTTTGTCCTCGACTGCCGTCGGGGTCAAAAGCTTCTTCGTATATGCCTTGTGCGCGAAGTCGTGCTCAAGGATCATCTCGGCCTTATCCTCGTCGCGCCACTTACGCGGCGGGTTGCGGCCATCCACCAACTTCATGCCGGGCACCGAGTCCTGCTGACGCATCGCGTCTTTGTAGGCTTCCTCGTGAAGCTGATCCAGCCACTTCGTAATGAGCGGCTTGTGCAGAAGAATTTGCGACCGCTGTTCGGGCGTCAGAGCTTTCGGGAACTCCATCTCGGCTCCGGCCGCAAAATCGAGGTCCAGATCGTCCAAGTCCTGACCCAGCTCTCGCAGCACCATCTCGGCCCGAGGCTTGCAGACATTCGCCCGGGCGGCAGGGCAGAACTGGCACTGTTTCACGCCCGGGTTGAAAGGGGCGTCGGGGTCTTCCGTGCGCTTGGCGTCCCGGCGTATCAGCTCGCCCTCCGCCAGAACCTCGCCCATCGTTGTGCGCCACACGCCGCCGCCGCCAGCGACCCGGGGCTGTTCGATGACGATATGAACTTCGATGTCGTCCTCCCACGGTGCCCCTTGGGAATCTGCGATCTCGGCTTCCTCAGCCCCATGCTTCTCGCACAAGGCGTCGAAGAACATAGCGCGAGCAAATGTCGTCCATGTGCCGAGGGCATAGAGAAGCGCCTGATCGTTCCGGAAGGGATCGACGGGAACCCCGGCTCCATACTTCCAGTCAAAGACGATCAAGCGCCAATTGAGGGGGTCGATGATGGCGGCGTCGGTCGTACCGAACTCGCCCTTGCCAACCCAATGCTCCAGACTGACCCGCTTCTCCACGAGCATCCTCGCGCCGGGCACGTCAGCGGCCGCCCAAAGGTAGTCGAGGCCGTTGAGCATGTTGTCGGCCATCGCCTGATCGAACTCCAGCCAACCGAAACCGTCTCCGGTATCGAAGCCGTCGCCAACGAAGTGCTGAGGGTCCAGCCCAAGCTCGGCGCAGTCAGCCGCATAGTCGTGAAAAACCGTACCGTAGGCGGCCTCGATCCCCACGGTGTTGGGGAGCCCTCGCGACATTCGAACAGACGCAGGACAGGGCCGCCAACGGTGCGCCGTGGACGGTCCTCGCTCGGAGTGCTGCTGTTCTTCTTCTTCGTGGGACATGGAGCCTATCGGTCAGATGGTCAGGAGTGGCATGATGCCGTGTTCTCGTTTAGTTCGCAACCCCCAGCCGGGTCGGTGGGATGCTGGGGGTTGCGATAGAAGCGGCCTCGGGCAAAGCCGCCCCTAGACGGTCAGACCATCGCGCCGTCTTCGTCTTCTTCCTCTTCTTGACCACCGCCATCGAAAGGGTCTTCCCCGTTCTCGAAGGCTTTCAGGTAGCCGAGAGCTTCGTCGAAGCTTTCCGGGTCGATGTTGGTGAAGCGGTCAACATCATAGTGGTCGATGATCGCCTTCACGTGGCCCTTGCGCTCGTCGCGCTCGGCCTTCGAGCCCGTCTTCAGGTACTTGCCGACGGTATCGGCCACGTCCTCGGCCGTGGTCGCACCCTTCGACTTGGTTGTCTTCGAGCTGGACGCCTTGGTGCCGCCCGTGGATTTCGTGCTGGAGGTGCTGGCCTTCGTGCTGCCGCCGCTCGATTTCGCACCGCTCTCCATCAGCTTGGTCATGGCGTCGGTGTTGGCTTCGAGTGCTTCAGCCACGCGGGTCAGGAGCTTTTCGATACTCATGGGATTCCTTTCCAAAATTGAATCGACCTTGTAGTCAGGCTGTGTCTATATGAATGACGGCTCGGGGATTGTCAACCTGCTGTTGCGCATGTATATGTGAAATCGAACAACCAAGAGGAACGTCATGCCCACCTACAGCTCACCGGAGGCAGTGGACAACAAGCTGCACAGACTGCTGCTGGAAGCGGTGCCTGAAAACGAGCACGGCAACAAGACGATTCTTCATCTCGCGAAGCTGCTGGACATCAACAGGTGGTCCATCAACAAGTGGGTGAGGAAAAAACGGATCAGCCCGCAACGGGTTCTGGAGATCGTCGAAGTCAGCAAGATCAAGGGATACGACAAGAAGGGCAAGCCGATTCTCGGTGAGCCCCGTGTCAAGCGCGAAGACTTCGACGAGTTCGTTTACAACTTCTAAGAATCCGCCGTAAGGTGGACGCCGCTGCCGAGTCTTTCATGGGACGGACTCGGCCTCTCCAAAATGACGGGCTCGGGAATGGTTGACCACAATAGAAACTTCATCGTTCGCTTTTCCAAAGGCACAGGCAGGAACTTTGGTAAGGCGAAAAACCAGTCTAAAAGCCTGAAATCCTTCAGAGATATGTTCCGCAAGCCGACCGTGACCAAGGAGCGGTTGAAGGACTATCTCAAGCTCCCCGACAAGGAACAGGCCCAGCTCAAATCCGTCGATGGCTGGATATACCGCACGCAGGTTGACGGCCCGGTGAGGAACCGGGGCTCCGGCTTGCCGTCGGACATGCTGACCTTCGATTTCGACTACGCCACACCCGAGTTCTTTCAGTCGATTCTCGACGGCGAGCGCCTGACACGGCACGAGTGGTTCTTGCACACGTCCCGGCGGCACACGGCCGAGAACCCGCGCTTCAGGATTTTCGTCTTCCTCGACGAGCCCGTGCCGAACGATCTCTACGTGCCTGTCTCCCGAATTGTCGCCCAACAGATCGACCCGGATATGGAGCACGTCGATAAGGTGAGCTTCCGGCCCGCCCAGATGATGTTCATGCCGACGATCTCGAAGGACGGCGAGTACGTTTTCCATGAGAACCACGGCGAGCTGTTGGACTGGTCGGCCGAGCTGGACGCCTTCGAGGCGACCCGGGGTGACTGGCGCGACATCACGCAGCTCCCGCAAGTGCCCGGAGAGAACGCCCGGGAGACCGCCGAGAAGGCTGAAGACCCGACCGAGAAGAGCGGGATCGTGGGCGACTTCTGCCGGGCCTACAACGTGATCGAGGCCATCGACGCTTTCGAGCTGCCGTATGAAGAGGTGGACGCGCATAGCGGCAAGCCTCGCTATACCTACACGGGCGGCACGACCACCAACGGGGCCGAGGTGCAGGACGACGGTCTGTTCCTCTATTCCCACCACGGCTCCGACCCGTGCTCCGACATGCTGGTCAACGCCTTCGATCTGGTCCGCATCCACAAGTACGGGGAGAAGGACGAAAAGGTCGATTTCGACGAGACGCCGATGTCGAAGCGGCCGAGCTTCAAGGCATTCGTAGAAGACCTCCAGCACGACGAGAAGTTCAAGGCCCAACAGGTCGCCTCGCGCTATGACATGGCCGCGATCAACGCCGACTTCGACGACGCGATGGCCGACGAGGACATCGAGTTCGACGAAGAATATGACCCAGAGGTCGAGGCCCTGATCGGCACACCGAAGCGCGAAGAAGAGGTCAAGACCGAAGTTGAAGAGGTGGAGCCGCCCCAGCCGAACAAGGCCAAAATCCCCCAGAAGCGGAAGAAGAAAGAGCCCCCGAAAGAAAATTGGATTCAGGGGTTGCAACTGACGCAAGATGGCATCATCGTGGCCAATAGTCCGAACGTGGCCCAGATCATCCAGAACGACTTGCGCACCCGCAACAGTCTGGAGTTCAACGAGTTCACCGAACGGACCGTCACGCGCCATCCGCTTCGCACGAAGATGGAATACATCGCTGACTTCCACATAGCCGACCCGGTGAACGGGGATGTCTGGGAAGACATTCACACCACCTCCGTCCGCGCCATGATCGAGAGCGAGAACGGCCCGGGCAAGACCGGATACGGCTTCAAAGTTTCAGATCGAGACATGGACTCGGGCATCGAGCTTGCCGCGCGCAAGTCGAAATTCCACCCCGTTCGCGAATATCTGGAAAGCCTCTCCCCCGCTCCGGAAGCGGTAGCTGAATCGCTGTTTACGAAATTCATGGGATCGCCCGACACGCCCTATTACCGGGAGGCGTCACGCAACTGGTTGGTGGGGGCAGTAGCGCGGGTCTATGAGCCCGGGTCCAAGTTCGACTATGTGCCGATCCTCCACGGCGCTCAGGGCAAGGGGAAATCGACCTTCATCCGCATTCTGGCCTGCAACTGGTTCGGGGAGCTGAAGGCGGATTTCCGAGAAGACGCCAAGCTGGTCGAACAGATGTTCGGGTGCTGGATCATGGAAATGCCGGAGCTGTCCTCCATCAACCGCTCACAGGTCGAGGACGCCAAGGCGTTCACCTCTGCGACCGAGACCCACGTCCGTCTGGCATGGGCTCGCCGGTCGAAGGTGTTCAAGCGCCAGTGCGTCTTCATGGGCTCCACCAACGACGAGCGGTTCCTGATCGACAGTACGGGCAACCGCCGCTGGTGGCCTATCGAGGTGCTGGTGGAGATGATCGACAACCACGCCCTCCTGCGCGAGCGGGACACGATCTGGGGCGCGGCCGTGGCCATCTACAAGGCCATGCGTGAGGAACAGCCCGAAGGCGTCCTCGACCTCTCCCTTCAGTCCAAGGAGGCCCGTGAAGAGGCTCTGGAGCTTCAAGAGGCCGCCCGGGTTGAGACAGAGGTCGATCACTACGCAAACCTCATCGCCAACTATCTCGACGAGAAGGTGCGTTCCGAAAACGAGGACGATTTCGACATCAACGGCCCGCTTCGCCATCGCGAGTATGTTCACGCCTCAGAACTCTGGATGGATGTTCTGGAGATGTCAGCAAAGCAAGCGCCGAACGATACGCGTGCCCTTAACAACGCTCTCAAGAAGAACGGCTGGATTCCTTCTACCGGAGCGCGCCACCACGCGCGTTTCAACAAGAAAATGCGCGTCTATATCCCCGGCCCGGGCGTGCTGGCCCGCTGGAAGCGGGAAGAGGAAGAAGAGGCTGGGAACGATCTCATCTAGGAGACCCTGACCATGAAAGACCCCCACATGCACCACCATCTCGATAAGGCCGTCGAAAAACACATCGACGGCCTTCGGTATTCCGAGGACATCACCGACCTCACAAAGTCCCTCGTCGCCGGGAACATCCGAGGCGCGATCACGACCTTGATCGACAAGGGCGTGCTCACCGCGACGGAGAACATACCGGGCGATCCTGCCGAGACCAAGCCGGGCGATTACGTTCTCGGCCGTGGCCGCATTTCGATAGATGGGGCCTACATCGGCAGCACGCCGCAAGTGACCCTCTTCTACGAAGGGGAGGTGTTGAAGATCGCGGTGACGTGTGACGCCATCACGACAAACACCCTCAACAAGATCGTCGCCGGGCCGAGAAAAGGGGCTTTTCTCAGATACACGAGCTGCAACCCGATTGGTCGCAAGACAGGCTTCATCGCAAGTGATGCGACGATGGCGGTCGAACCGTTTGATCTGAAGACCGACAACTGGATGACCGCCAAGTTCATCTTCTCGGATTTCAAATTCGCTTGGGATCACCAGCTCGACGAAGGGGCCGCGTGATGGAACTCAAAGATTTACGTTGGCACACTTGCACTGAGGACGACCCGTGGCGTGAAGACATGGGGCGGCGCGGCATTCATCCTGAAGCTCACGAAGTCGGAGAGCAAAAAGACGGCTACCCGGGAGGCGACACTGTTACCATGCGCTGCCCAACTTGCGGCGTCACGTGGACCAAAGAACTCCCCCAATAAACCCATCGTTTTACCGTGTGAGATCGGCCCGGGCTTCGGCTCGGGCCTTTTCTTTTACCGCTGTTACCGCACTTTACCGAAAAAGGTAACAAACCGGATTTTTTGTTACCTGCATGTTACCTACTTTGTTACCTCGATTCAGCCTTATAAATAAGGGGTTTCAGGGCAAAGGTAACAGAAGTAACAAAAAATTCGTGACTCTCCATACTATGTCGTCTCCTGTGCCCGCGTACACCCTGTTTTCAATCCGGACGGTAGTCCCAATTCCCTCTAAGAGAAAGATACTAAAACCTATGTTACTTCTGTTACTTCTGTTACCTTTTGAACGATTTCAAGGACTTATCGGGTAACAAATCAGGTAACATGGAGGTAACAAAACTAGGTAACGCCCTATGACCTATCTCTGGTTCCCGTAGCATCGGTAATAGCGGTAATACCGAAAAAACCGTTTAAGTCCTTGAAAATATAGGAAAAATCTCGCGAACCGGGGCTCAGCGCCACC
>CEUI01006261.1_pt1 | contig 35827 bp, 51 predicted proteins | sample 531411 | NCBI WGS metagenome assembly CEUI01 (sample SAMEA2622841, study PRJEB7988) | marine metagenome | isolation source: saline water (ENVO:00002010), including
TCAACTACTGGGTCTCTTGCATCTCCAACTTTCTTAACATCTTCATAATCCAACATCATTTTATACCATGCATCAGCAACACCATCATCACCTACAAAACCAGCAAATATTTTTGCAGCCTTATCAAGGTCTTTCTCTGTTTTAATCATGACTGGTCTAACTAGAGCTCTGTTTAATGCTTCTAGTTTATCTTTTGAATCTGGAATTGCCCATGTTCCTTCTTGAAGATTTTCTTCATTATAGGATGCAGCTAATTGTTGATGTTTCTTTTGAATTCCTAACCAATCTTTTTTCAGACCTTTGATAACTTTGATATCGACACGATGAGATTTTGCAATCTTCATGTCAGATACACCATCTTCAAAATCCATGATGATATCTTTTATTGCACCTTCTTGTAGGTCTGATGGAAATTCATTTAGGTATTGATTGACAATATTAAGAGTATCGACCCTAAAAAGGTCATCTTCTTCTGTCTGTACATCCTGTATAATTGATTCAATAAGTTGTTCCTCAACCTTGTCGTTGAGACTTCTAGGGTCTTTCATAGACCTGTATGCATCTGCAACAGACCTAAGAGACCTTACGCTCTTAATATATTCTGACATGTTTACTTCCCAGATTTTTTGTTATTGTAAATTAGAGATTTCTCTTTCACATAACCTAATGCACGAAGTTTCTCTTTGAAAGTTTTATTTCTTCCATCTACTTTTAAAGAACCTTCTTCTTTCTTGACTGCTTTGGAAATTGCTTTCCTTTTCTTGTGCAAGAATTTATCAGAATCATCTACATCACCATCGTTATCGATGTCTTTGTCCTTACGATTCTTAAATTTTTTCTTTACTGCCTTAGGTTGAACTTTATCTAAACCATCACCATCGTCTGATTTGTCGTTGGTATTGTCTTCTTTATTGAAGAGTTTTTCAACATCTTTCTTAAGTTCTTCAATCTTAGCACCTTCTGTTTGAACTGCATCAGCAACTTCTGGTTTATCCTGTAATGGATAATTCATTAATTCTGCTTGGCGTTCATATCTAGATTGTGCTGGTTTTGAATTGGCAAGAACCTCAGCTACTGTGTCGGCAACACTTGTGGTTACATCATCAGCAGTAGATTGGAACTTCATTCTATCTTTAATATCTGACATAATTCTACCCTGTTTAATTTGTTATCATATGTATTTATACAAATAATAAACTCTATTTCTTATCACTCTGTTGAGCTCTAAATTTCTTAAGTCTTTCGACTTCCCCTTTTTTGACTTTTGGTAACATTTTCTTTGCAAGTCTGGTTATTGCAGACTTTTTCTTATCTAATTTCTTTGCAATTGCAATTCTAGCACCTATTGAAAGAGTTGATAGTGACTTACCACCAGTCATCTTCTTTGCAAGTGTATCTCTTGCCATCTTTTGTGCTTTCTTAAGAAGTTGGTCTTGAGACTTCATTCTTTTCTTATTTCTCATTCTCTTTCTTGCAATCTTCTGAGCTTGTCGTCTCATTCTCATTGCAATTGCTCTTCTTTGTTGCATAGAGAGTGCTTCTAGTGCAAATTGTTTAGATAATTCTGTTTTAAATTTACCTTCTGCAACCTTATGTTGTTTCTTTGCCATGTTCATAGCAGTTCCATGCATAATATCATCTGCCTTTTCTTTACCATACTCTTTCTCAAAGTATTTTCTTTTCTTCTTAAGGTCTTTGTAAATCTTTTCTTTGGTTGCCATCACTTCATCAGATGCTTCGTCTCTCATTCTTTCTCTTTTCTTTTCGTCTTGTGCATCTTTAAAGTCTTTTTCTTTTGCATCATCCATTTCATCTGCATGTCTTTGTGCAAGTGTTTCTTTCTCTCTTTCTTGTTTCTCTTTTACTCTATCGACATTTTCACCTTCGTCTAGTTTGAGTTTCTTACGAAGTTTATCTATTTCTGCTTTGTTCTTTTTGAATGCTGGTGAACCATAAGGTAAGTCCATACCTTTACTAAGGAGTTTATACATTTGAACTTTCTGTGCTGGACTTAATGAATCGAAAGAAGCTTCTTTAACCATCTCTAGTTCTTCTCTCTTCGTACTCTGCATAATTTTTAAATTAGTGAGAGTTCCAATTGTTTTTAAAACACCCTGTTGTGCATCTAATATAGATTTATATTCTCTATTGAAAGTTGTACTTTTAAGTGTTTTGTCTCCCATTTTTGCAATAGTCTGCCAACCTTTCTTAACCTTTTCCATGTCCTTAGAAAGTTTTTTCATTGCATTAATTTCTTTATCAGTAACTTCTAAGAGTTCTTGTTGTTCTCTGAATGTTTTGAGTCCCTCTCTTTTTTCCACTGGTTGGTCTCCTGCTGCTAATTTCATTGGTTCTATCTTATCTTTTGGTTTCATGGTCAATGCACCATGCCATGCTTTTACCATTTTGTTATCTGGTAATGTACCAGCAAACTTTTTAAGTCTTGGATAGATTTTACGAGTTGCCTTCTCTAAATCTTTTTCATCACCATCGTTATCAATAATTATAAATGATGACCTTCCAAAATGACCTTGTAGTTTACCTAAACTTTTTCTTACCTCTGCATGGTTTGACTTAACTATCTTCTCTGGAATAGACCTAGTTCTATTTGCATTTCGTTCTAGTGCAGTTTCTAGAGTAGTATTAACAAATACCATTGAGGTTTCATAACCAAGTTGTTTTAGGAGTTTATTTTGAGTCATTATCTTCTTAACATCTCTTGCAGTAGAATCTATAATTAACCCAAGACGACCTTTAACATATAAATCTTGTCGTTTAGCAGTTAATGCTTTTGCATGAACTCTTACTGCTTCTCTTGACTCTTCTTCATCTTCTGGCATTTTAAGAGAAAGACCCGCTTTCTTAAGACCTTGTTCAAAGAAATCATCTGAATTTACTGGTCTTAGTCCAAGTGCTTTAAGTCCTAGTTTACTTGAAACAAATGACTTTCCACTTCCTGGCCCACCTGCCATGAAGACTGCTTTAAAAATACCAACATCGTTGATACCTTCTTTAAGTAATTCGTATTTCTCTTCCAACATCTTCTCTCATATAAGATGGTAAAAAGTCCCAATGTTCTTTAAGACCCATACCTTTTCTTACTGCCTTGTATAGTTGTTTACCCTGTCTGAATCCTTTTGGTAATGATTTAACAAAAGTCTTTTCATCACCATTAGATGCAAGTGCTCTCATCTTAGATGCACTCATACCTTCAATTCCTTCTGCATCTGGGTCTCTCTCCCCAGCAGATACAATCTCAATAGATTTAAAGTTGTAGAATCCATGTCTACCTTTCACTTTGTTGTACTTTGTTAAAAGGTTTTCAAACTCTCTAATTCTATCAGACCCAGCAACCATTTTAATACTTCTGTATCCATCATTATATAAATCAACTACTACATCAAATACTGTTCTTGCATTAGTATCCTTTACTGTAACTTTAGTTGGTTTAAACATTAGTCTCATAAATTTTATCTTATCTTTATAAGGTAATGGATTTTTCTTAGGGTCTTGTGTAAAACCTGTAAAAATAAATGCATCATCCGAACCAGAAATCTTTTGAACTCTAGTTGCAAGTTTAAGATGTCCAACTGTTGGTGGATTAAACCTACCAAATGCAAAGACTGCTGTTTGGGAATTTATTTCTGCAATATCTTTAAAGGTCTTCATATCCAGTATTTATGATTTATAAAAACTTAACTTCCTGTTTTTTTATGATATCTTGGTCTTCTTTGACTATTTCTTTACATCTATCAAAGAAAGGTTTTAAGTCTTCATCGTTTGTAGTTGCCTCTGTTAGAATATGTCTTCTATTTGGTGGAGATAAATTAGTAAATTGCCAATCTGCTGGTACAGCATCTCTACCATCTTCAATTTCCTCTGGAATTATATTACATTCTTTTAGTTTATTGATAAATGTAGAACCTGTATTTCTTATTTTGTCCATAACAAATGACCAATCACCATCCCTCATTTCCCAATCTACATCTGGAATACATGGTATAAAATGGTCTGCTCTATCAAACATACTCCATCCATCCCATTTCCAAGCACTTAATATAAGTGTATGGTCTGTTTGGGGGCCATTTCGAGTTCCATATAGAATGTTTTCTGCATCATTCCATAACAATAATCTTTTCATTCTTATATAAGATTCTTCCCACAATTCTTTTGATGTGTGTTGATAATCAGTAAACCATGGCGTATATAATCCATTATCTAATTCTGTTATAAGTCCAGATATAAATCTATCCCAAGGCTCTCTAACTACTACATAAACTTTCCAATCTTTAAAGTATTCTGACATTATAAAAGGAGACCAACTAGTTAAATGTTTTTCCAGAGGATATTTCTTTTTCCAAACTCCTACTGCATTACCTAAAAAATCATCACCAGCTTTATCTGAATATGCGTATAGTGTATCTTTTTTATATGCAAAGTGTTTATCTACAATCCTAAGTTCATGCTCATCATCTGGCATTAGTGTAACATTACTTGCAAGTTTATCTTCTTCTGGGTCTGTATAATGAGTTTCCCATGCAAACTCCCAGAAGTCTTCATCGTTTAACCAGTTTTTTGGATGTCTATTTCCACCTTCTAACCAGACCCAATCATCACCATATTTTTCATTTGCTTCTGCAAGTGCAAATCTTAGTGTTGAATGACCAGTCTTTCTAGGTGCAATTAAAAATGCTTTTCTCGAATGAGAAACGAATGTTGGATGTTGGTATTCCCATACAGTTCTACCAGACCATTGAATGTTTTCTATGTCTGTGAATCTTTTTTCACCAGTAATAGTTCTAAATTTACTATATTCAGATAAGGAAGAATCCCCATTGTTCATAATATATCCTCATAATTTATTTATCCCATGCTTTTGCAGCAGTGAAATTATTGAAACTGAATTCCATTCTATCGACCAGTTTCACTGCACCACCTAAGTTGTTATCAATTGCAACAAATCCTTCTGGTGCAACAACATCAAATCCATTGTCTGTTTTAACAAATGTAGATGTAAGTTGTTTTGCTTTATTTACTTTATAAAGTATCTTAGTTTTTGCATAGTTGATTAATGCTTGGAACTCTACAAGATTTTGTAACATAACTTTATCTTTTCTAATACTCGTTAAGTATGTATTCATATTTTTTTGTTTAATTTTTTTACCTTTCTCAGACTTCATTTTATCGACTGCAACTTGTAGTTTCATTTCTGCAAACTTATAGTAACCTTCTGCATGTTTCTTGTAGTTTAACTTTAATAAGTTACTACCTTCTCTCACTTTACTGTTATGATATGTCTTATATGTGGCCCCTTGTTCCATTGCTCGCTGATATTCCAAGAATTTGTTGAGCTGTGCAGATTTAATTTTAGAAAAAACTTTACCTGTTCTGGACATCAATCTGATTATCTCTGCACTGTCTTTCTGAGTAAATGTTGCAGTTCCAGATACATCGTTATATTCTGCATCATCCATCCATATATCTTTTGTTTTAGTTAATCCAGATAAATCTGCACCAAAGGATGCACTCATATCTTCTAAAGTGCCACCTGTATATGTGGTATGAAATACTATTCCTAATTTTGCTTTCTTCATCGTTCTTGCAAGTGTAGATGCAGAAGGTACTGCATATAGAATTGTATTTGGTTGGAATGTCCAGTAATCTTCTTTGTTAATCTTCTGTTTCTTTAAATCATCTTTAGTGTACATCAAATCACCTTGTAGTATCTTACCTTTAATATTAAGTTTTGGTAAGTAATCTAAACATATATGAAATTTAGTTGCAAGGTCTCCAGATAACTTTTCATCTATCTCTGCATGTGTTGTGTAGTATTCTTGTTTCTTTGCAAAGATACCTTTCTTTGCAACTACAAATTCACCTGTCTCTGGATGTTCACCACAAAAGATTGCTGGAGCTCCATCCCATTTTACTGTGACATTGGTTGCACTCTTCGTGCCAGATGATAACATTTTGCTAAGAGATAGTATAAAGTTTATTGAACCTCTACCACCTTCAACTCCAGTGTTAAATATCTCGTCTTCGATATGTTCCAGATGTAAATTCTTTGCAGCCATTACTTATTCCTAATATTTCCTATTGCATCAGTATACGAAAGTGTTAATGGTAATAGTTGACTTATTGGTAAATCTATCTCAAGTGCAGTTACTTTCATCTTAGGGTCAACTAATACAGCAGATAAAAATCTATGATGGCCATCTATAATTCTATTGTCTGATGATACAACATAAAAATTATTCTTTGATGATGAAAAATCTCTAGTTCCTTTTGCACCAAATTGTGCAACATTTCTAATTGACTTATCAAAATAGATTTGACTTTGAATAGGTTTTAAATTACCAACTGCAACTTGTTTGATTTTAACATCAACGATATCATCTTTTGCATTACCATCATTCTTTGCAAGTCCACCACTAACCCATTTCTTTCCAATTGTTTTATCTAGTCCTTGAGGGAATGGGTCATCTGGAACTTCGTTATCTGCAAAAGGTCTTGCAATGTCAATTGAACCACTCTTTAATCTCTTTTGAAGTAGTTTAATATCTCTGTTATCTATTACAGGCATATCTTTTCTTTGTGCAAAACCACCCTTTGCAAGTTTCTGTGCATACTCATAGTTCTTTTGGAAGTTAGGTATTTCTTTTTCTATATCAAAATCTGGATGTTTCTTTTCTACATACTGTTTTGCTTTTATAAAACTTGTTTTTATGAGTTCTAACTTACCAGCAGATGCACCACCTTTACCTTCTGTTATAAATCTTAAAAACCCTTTTCTTTTTATTGCTGGCATTTATTTCACCTTCTTTACTTTTTTTGGGTCAAAAATTACTAACCCTTCAACTGATTTATCACTGACTACACCATCATATCCTAAATTCTTTAATTCAAAAGTCAATGCTTTTGCATACATAGGGTCAGCAGAATATCCATCTATACCCATTTTCTTCTTTGCAGTTGCCATGTCTTTACCTTGTGCATCTGCAATCTTTAGATTAGCTGGTACTTTAAACTTTACAACTACACCCTTGTTAGAAAGTTTTGCATATGCACCTGCCATACCTTCTTCCCAAGTAAGATAGATTCCAGTTCCTAATGCACCTAATCCAGCACCAGAAGTTCTAGTCTTTGGGTTTTCACCTCTATAGAAAATACCTTTCTGAGTCCTGTGTAAACTTTTGTACCAGTTTGGACTCTTTGCAGCTTCTGTTATGAATGATTTAAAAGTCTTCATAATGGATATGCTCCACCACTCTTAACTTTAACTTTTGAAATTGTAAATCCAAAGAAATTTAGAACTGCATCCAACATTCTTCTACCTTGTTTCTTAATCCAATTAAATGCAGCCGACAATCTTTTGTGAATTGCAGTCAATACCTTCTTAGCACCATCTGCAATAGATTTTGCAACTGATTTAGTTTTGTTCCAGATTTTACTTAATATCTGAAACTCATTAAGTTCTTCCATTCTACTTTCATGTAATACTTTCATTCCAACTCTATCTTTTGCACATTCTTCTTGAATGATATCTGCAAAGGTTGGTTCAAAACTATTCTTTAATCTTACTTTCTTACTTCTTAATGCAAGATATGGTGGTGAACCAGATGAACTCTTAAATGATACATAGAAATCATTTTTATCTGAAAGTATAGCACCTGCTTTTTCTGGGTCATATAATGGAAGGTGATTTGAAATACCACCAGCTTCTTTAAAGGTTACCATTTCATTTGCAGTCGGCCATGTACCCTTACCAAACTTACTTTCTCCAGTTGCAGCTTCCCAACAGAAATAATCTTTCATCTTTTGTTCACTATTGAATAAATTTTCCATTTCACTAGTTAATTCTTTTGCAAACTTATCACCTAATTCATATTCTGCAATCTTCTTCTTGTCTTGTGCTGTTAATGTTTTCTTGTCTTTGTCTTGCAAATCATTAATTGAACTAATGGTATCATTGGTAGATAGTTTTATCATCTTGGTTTCTAGGTTCTCTAACAATGCATCAATTTTATCTTTACCTGCCTTTGATGCAGAAAACTGTCTCATTGCAGCTTCTACTGTAGATATTGCTTCTGATGGCCCAGCAGATAATAGTTGAGAACCACCTGCTTTCTTCAATGAAATTCTCTTATTACCACTCAACAAATCTGTTTTAGGTGTTGTGTTAGTTCCTTTCCACTCTTTAGATAATCCCTTCACCTTTCTTGAACCAGTTTGTTCAATCGTTTTTACTTTTAGTTTAGTTTGAAATTCTTTTGCAGTCTTGATAGCCTGTTCCGACCAATCACCCCAATACTTTTCAAACCTTTCCCATTCTGGTGAGTCAAGTGGTAGTTTACCATCATTATTGTTGTAGTATAGACCAACTGCAATACCAGCTTCCCAGTCTTCACCTGTTGGGTCTCCAGAAGAACTTCTTCCCATACCATTACCAGTTTTTTCTATTCCACCTAGTGCAACACCAAATACACTCCTAACATTTTTTGGTGTCCAGTTTGGAAGTTCACCTTTATCCGATGCAGACTCTAATTCTTTTTTTAGTTCCGACCATTGGGTCTTATCCTTTACTGATAATTTGTTACCATCTGTATCCAGTAAATCACCTCGTTCTGCTTTATCAATAAAAATAGATTTGTTCTTTCTTTTAAATAAATCGTCTTTTTTCATATTTGCCTCCAATATAATATCATTAATTGATATTATACTTTCTGAGACTTCTTTGTCAAGGGTTAAATGTTTAAAAAGTGCATCCCCTAATTCTTGACCAAATTCTGTATCTGATGGATAGTGAACACCACCTAACATTCTAGACTGCCCAACATAATCTCCTATCTTCATAATTTCCATCCGATGTCTCATAGGAACATTATCTGCAAGATATCTTGCCATAAGTCTACCCTGTGTTGCATGACCAGATGGATATGATGGAGAGTTTGCAGTTTTTAAAGGAACAATTGTGAATGCAAGTTGTCTTTCAAAGTTCATTCTAGATGCAAGTTTGTATGGTCTAACTCTATTATAGTGTAGTTTTAGTTCTAAAATGATTGGAGAAGAGTTATCTACGAGTTTTTTAGCTTGGTCGATGAGTCTTAGGTCTAGGTCGTTCTTCTTAAAATACCTTTTAAATGGTAACTTTATCTTCTTATCTACCTCTAACATGAACTCTTGTGCAACTTCCATGTCTCTATCTGCAACCATAGATTGCAGAATCAAGAGTTCTTTTCTTGCTTCTTCACTATCGTTTTTAGGGAATGGTCTTGATTTCCACTCTTCTATTTCAAAGTCTTTAAATGCACCCTTATCACTCTCCAACCTTTTTTGTTTTTTAGGCGGAAGTGGTTTGTTGTGTCCTAGACTATTGAGGTCTTCTTGAAAATTTTGAAATGTTTGCATAAATAATTTCCTGTTTAATACTATTTATGCAAATAAAAAAGGGAACAATGCATTGTTCCCTTAGTGGCAATTTACTCTGTTAGTTATTTGTGAAATTTTTCCTAACTTTATCCGAGCGGAAGGACGCCAATCGACTCTATCTAATTACCCTACGATTTCACTGGGTTATTTCTGTAATCTGTGTTGATGGAGATATTCGTCATATTCAGAAATCTTATCTTCTAAGATTTGTTGACGATTTTCGTTCTGTTTGAGTTTTCTGAGTTGAATGAGTTCCTTCTTCAATCTTACTTTTTGTTGAAGAATATCTATAACAGTATGTCCTATTAGGACACCCTTATCTGAACTCTGATTGTCTGTACTCATCATAAAAACATTAAAACTAATGCTCCACTTATTATAATCCCTATTAGAGTAAATGCTATTCTCTCATTCACCCTATCTCTATAGTCACACCACTCTAAGTATGGCAATGCATCACGACCAATCTCTGGTAAAGGTGGTCTACTAAAGTATTTATATCGTTTTTTCATATTACTTTCATCCCATTTCTAAGTAATTTTAACTCAGTTATAGTGTCTCTTGCAGTCTTGTGTTTGATACCAATACCACCAGCTTTAACCCAAGCATCGATATTTTTACCTCTATCATCAATCAAGACATTACCTTTAGCTGCAAAGGCTGCTTTTTGAGCACCACTCATTGTGCATGTAACTACCATTGTAGGGTCAACCCACTGTTTAATCCACTCATGTTTATCCCAAACTACCAACTCTCTGTTAATAACACCAGCTGCAGTTAGGATTTCTAAAGGTAAACCAGTATGTTTTAGGTAACCCATTAACTCCCACATATCTTTCATAGGTGGAAGATTTCTAAACAACCTTTTGTTGGTTAGTTCCTCTTTTCTCTTATCATATTCAGAATGACCAACATCATCTGATGTTAATCTCATTCCAATCATTTCTTCGACACCAAGTTGGAAGTCTGTTAAGACTCCATCCATATCGATAAAAATTCTTTTAACTTTCGTTTCTGACATATTGTTTCAGGCTCTTTACGAACTCTGCCCTTAAAAAATCCCCATTTTTGGTTAAATAATCCTCAACTGAGGGATAAATTTCTTCGTTGTATTGTCTCCTTTCTGTACAATTTGCAATGTACATGGTTTGACAAAATGCTTCAAACTCTTGAGATTGATACAACTCTAAATTTACTGCAACACTCATTTTAGGTAATCCGGCCCATATTGTCTCATCCCAATAATAGGATAAGGTGCCCTTAGAATGTTACCTCTTGGTGCATTCAATGCTGGTGTTTTCCATCCAGCAGCTTTTAGAATATCACCTTCTAAAAAAGTGATTCCAGCAAGACCTTTCTTAAATTCTTTTGCATTAATAAAACCCCAAACTGATTTTTGATTACCAGTATCAGTGATAATTTTAATGTATTTTTGACCCGCATAAGATGGGTAAGTATTGTACTCTGTCAAGTTGGGAAACTGGTCAAAATGTGCTTTGTTTATATCTTCACAAAGTTTTTCTACTGCAATTTCCAATTCTTTACTTATTTTCATATTTTCTCTCCAAAAAAGAGTATATAACCCGCAACAGTTCCCTTGAGGACTAGACCTACGCTATTCAGTCTCCAGAGTGAGTTATATACTACTACTTGTTTATTCATTACCTATATTATACAAAAAAATGCACCCATGTGTCAAGGGATTTCTACCCATGTGGACTAGGCATATTTGCCCAATCATCATACATTTGGTCTGCTAAAACATCCCTTGCATAATCCATAATATTTGCACCATTGATGTTATTACCAACAAATTTTGATACTTTTGAGAGGTTTGAAGGATTAAGTGCTTTAACTACATCCATATCTCCCATTGCACCAATATCATCAATGATTCCATCAATTGCTAAATCTTTTGAAAAATGACTCATATTTATTTCTCCTATTACAATATTATACAAAAAAATGCACCCATGAGTCAACCCCATGAGTGCATTAATTTGGTGGAGCGAATAGGAATCGAACCTACGACCTACTGGATGCAAACCAGTCGCTCTCCCTACTGAGCTACCGCCCCTTAAAAATAATTGATATTGATATTGTACCTAACTTTTGCATCAGTACAAGATGTAGAAGAATGTGGTACTTGAGAATCAAATACTACGAGTCTATTTTCAACACTATCCACCTTAGTTCCATCATCAAACTCTGTCCAACCATCATTAGTGTTTATATAAAACAATGCAGTTTTACATTCATAATCTAAGTCTGTATGTCTTGGATGAACTACTATTTCGTCTGTTATAGGATATGCATTTGCTTTTAATCTTATTAATACTTTCCTATCAAGTTTTTCTAATAAAGGAACCATTTCATTAACAAATGGTGAATGTGGTTCTTCGTTTTGATAAAACATATGGGTTAATAAAACATCTTTACCTACCTTATCTCTATATGCAAGACCCTGTTGAATGTGCCAAGTTATATCTGGGCCCATAATAAAGTCTTGAAGATATTTAAAATCTTTTTGTGGTAAAAATTTATCTATAATTTCCATAATTAAAAAGGTGCTTCGTCTCTGGTAAAGTCATGTGCCATATTACCAGCAATAACATACCTTAAATTATCATCTGTAATTGTAGGTACTTGATGATATATATGAGACTGAAATAAAACTAATCTTCCAGTTTGTGCTGGTACACTTAATGCAACATCATCAATAATTCTAGTTTCAGAAATTCTATCCCCTTCATCATCCATAATAGATTTTAAACTGTAGGGAAATTGTAATGGTGCAATATTTTCACCATTAATAAGTGGATAATACACCCAACTCCAAACTGCTGGAAAATGACCATGTGCTGGAGAAAAATCCCCTTTACTATATCTCATACCCCAACAATGAGTATATGTTCCAACAAAGTTAACACCAAACCTATCCAGACTAATCTCTGATGCAACTGCACCAGCCCAATCCATTAATGTTTGAAATGGTTCTGGTTCAAAAGTTTTCCATCCAGTAAAAGTTGATACCTTTGCATTAATAGAATCATAACTACCAACACCCTTGTTATCCAATTCATCAATTGTTTTACATAGTTCTCCATTTATATCCATGATATTATCTGGTGCTTCAATTACATGAACCAATGGATGGTCTGTAATATCTACATGATGGTCTACTCTATTATTCCAAATTTGCATTAGAAGAAATCCTCTAAACTACTTTCTTCGTGTAACTTAATCTTATTTGAAGTAGGAACTATCTCACCCTCTTTTCTAAACACTAACATATATTCATGTACTTTACTTGTATATCTTTTTGATGCAACCTTACCTAATTGCAAAGCTGCAAATGGTGATTGGTTTTCTATGATTACTGTGTCGTGGAGTTTAAGACCAGCATTAAATGTAAACATGTTTATTACATCTGAATGAAAAGACCTCATCTTGCCATCTTCTCTCCAGTCTCCACATATCCAGACACAAAACCCACCAGGCTTTAAAACTCTTTCTATGTTCATTCCACATTCATTAATTCTTTCTAAGAAATGGTGATACCCCTTTATATCAGATAACTGACCTGTTGCAGATTCATATGCTTCTAATCTATGATATGGTGGACAAGTCATAACTAAATCTGCACTTTCATCATAAGTGAGTTGCATCATACAACCATCACCCTCTTTAACAGTTGCACCAGATATGCCAGTTCGCAAAAAATGTTTATCTAAATGTTCATTAACATTCTTTACTGTTGTAGGTGATACATCATAACCTTCGTATGACCTTCCTAATGATGCAGAAACGAATGCCCTTGTTAATCTTCCAGCAAATGGGTCTACAATTTTACCACCAACCATACTCCAATAATGTACAATGTCTTCACATAGTCCAGCATGGAACTCACTGAATTTTAATCCACTTAGGTATTCAGCATCATCACTTCTTCTCTGTTCTGTATTTTCTAGATATGCATCCTTCCATTTCTTTTTGGATGCTTTAGTAGGTTTAATGACTGATGTTGGTGACCAACCAAATTGGTCAATTACTCGTTCATCATCTTTAAAAGGTAATACCTTATTATATGTTCCAACCATCTGTTTTCTCTTCTGATATCCTTCTTCCAGTATCAGAGTTGTCGAAAGCTGGCCCAGAATCATGTAACTCATCTTGTGCAGATTGTTCACAATCATACAACTTCATACGACTTCTATCTACACCAACTACAAACCTTCTGTAGTATGATGGGTCATTATATCTGTTCTTTAATTGTTTAACCATTATCTGGTCAAGGTCTTCCAGTTCTTCTGTTGATATCAATGCAATCATCAAATCAGCAGTTGCTGGTAATCCAAAAGATTCTGATGTATCTTCTAATCCTACATCTGTAGAAACAAATCCAGTTCTATTTGTTTGAGTTGCACTCATAACTGGAATATCGTATTCTACTGCAAGACCTCTAACCTCTTCTGCAATACTCTTAACATAAGTATATGTGTTTGCATTACTTCCAGGCTTAATTCTTGATGATGCACATATGTTTAGATAATCAATATAGATTACATCTGGAACAAAGTCTTTCTTAAGATTTAACTCTTGTAATAGATGTCTAAAATGTCCAGTATGTGCAGCTGCTGTTGGGTATTCCTTAACCACTAACCTTCCAACTGTCTTATCCCTAATAGATTTAATCTTCTTATCATACATTGGTTTAGGTAAATCTGAAAGTTCTTGTAATGGAATATTCATTAAGTTTGCATCAATTCTTTCTGCAATCTTTTCCTCACTCATTTCCATAGATATGTAAAGTACATTCTTACCCATCATGAGATTGTTGGCTGCACAATGACACATGAACAAGGATTTACCTACCCCAGTTCCAGCCATTATAATATTCAAAGTCTTGTTGGGCATTCCACCCTTTGTAATCTTATTAAGTAAATCTAAATCAAATGGAATCTTTTCTTCTTCTGTATGATAAAATTCATACCTTGCATCTGCATTTTCCATCCAATCATGACCAATATGTTGGTCAAAAGATACTGAAAGTGCATCCTTAAGTAACTCTGGAATCTCACCCTTATCTCTTTTTGAATTCTTATCTAAGATGGTAATAGAATCCATTACTGCATTATAAACTGCTCTGTCTTTACACCATTTCTCTGTTTCATCTAATAGAAATTCGTGTGGTGTTTCTTCTATTGATGATTTACATTGAGATACAATGTGTAATGCACTGGATAGTTCATCTTGATTGAGACCACTTGCCTCATTCATTTGAATTGTTAATGCTTCATGAGTTGGATTCTTATTATACTTCTCAAAGTATTCTTTAATATTAACAAAGATTAATCTCTCTTCTCTCTCAGAAAAGAATTCATCCCTAACATATGGAATCACCTTACGAATGTATTCATCACTCGTAAAGAGATTCTTAAGTATTAATAATTCTAACCTATTCTGCATCTACTTCACTTTCAATTTCTTCTACTTCTGCACCATATCTAAACTCTTTCTTGGCACACTCATCTAATTGTTCTAAGATTTCTGGTGTGAAATAAGTTTCTGGATTGTTGTTAATAGTTTTTCCAAACTGAGTTTTCCCATCTGGAAGTTCAATCCTTGTTGATACTTGTTTAAAGATACCATACTTAATTGCAAGTTCAAGAAGTCCATAATATCTAGATAATCCTTTATCATAAGTCAATCGAACATCGACCATTTTATTTTCTACTGTAAGTCTAGATTTCCAGTTCCTACAATGAATGATATTACCTATAACTTCTGTACCTTCTTTTTCTTTTCTCTTCGATAAGAATACTACACTAGAAGCTGCATACTTAAGACCACTTCCACCACCCATTTCTTTCTCTGGGTATAAGGAACCAATCTTATCGTAGGTATGGTTCGTAACAATCATAGGGACACCTACCTTTCCTAGTTTCAAAGTTAATACTCTGAATGCACCTTTGGTTACTTGTGCCTTCGTCATATCACGAACCATCTTTCCAGACTCTACATCTGTTACCTCTTTTTCAGTTGATAACATACCTAATGAGTCCAGAACAAATAATAGTTTCTGGTCTTCTTTTCGTGTCTTATCGTATTGGTCTAGTATACGAACTGCTTCAGTTCTAAACTGTTCAATCGTAACTACTGGGACAATCATAATCCTTTTAGGGTCAATACCCCTTTCGACTATAATATCTTTAGTTAATGCAGATTCACTTTCAAAGTAAATGACTGCACTATCTGGGTTGTCTTCTAGGAACTTTTGACAAATTCCTAACGCAAAGAAAGTCTTTCCAGTGGAAGACTCTCCCGCTAATGCTGTAATCTTGTTTGATGCCAGTCCACCATATATTGAACCACTTAAAAGTGCATTCAATATATATGAACCAGTGTCTAAATAACCATCCACATCACCAGCAACGATACCATCGTCTACTACTGATGCAAGGTCATTACCACTTGCCTTTGCAAGGTCTTTCAATAAATCCATAATATAAAATCCTCAAATATAATACTATTATACCACGAGTCCTTGTTCTGTCAACCATTCTCTGTTGGCCATATGTTGTGACTCTACTAGGTCTTTGTTTTCACCATTATAAGGTACTGCATGGTGGTCTTCTATACTCTTGTCATTATAACATTCAGACATATCTGGGTTATAAATTCTTCCAAGTATTCTACCAAATTTTCCTTTTTCAGTTGACTCTACCAATACTGAATCATGTTTTGCAACCCATTCCTTAAAGTATTCTTTGGATGCAAGTCCAAATTTCTTTTCTTCAAGGTCTCTGGTTCTAGATTCTGGTGTATCAATTCCAGTCAGCCTTACTCTACCTTTATATAATATATCAAATCCTAAATGAAGTGTCACATCACATGTATCGCCATCTACAACTCTCGTTATGTCTGCTCTATAAATGTGTGGGTTCATTTTTCTCTCCTTAATAAAGAAGGAGAGAATCAGTTACCCAAAAAAATCCTCTAAAGAAGATGTCGGTTCTGTTGACCACCCAATCTTCTCCAGAATAAGTTTAAAAGGTTCTACAAATGATTTCTCGAACTGTAAGTCATAGTCTATGTATTTTGCCAATTCAAACTCCTTCGGTAAAGTATTTATAAAACCAATGACATTCTCAGCAGTAGGATTTGGTATTTTAAGGTAAACAAACTTCATTTTCTCACCATTATTAATTAACTGATATACCAGTTCCTTTCCATGTTTTTTTACATGGTGGTTATACAATAATGATGCACGAACATGGATAGGTGTTCCTTTCTTGTAAATCGTTTTTGGATTTGCATATTCAACAACACCATTTACTCCTCTAGGGAAACCAATATCTTCTATTGGTTGTTTCTTAAATTCTTCTCTTGAATTCTCTACAAACTCATGTACAAGTTTTTCATCACCCTTCATAACAACTGTCAATGCATCTTCTAATCTACCACGAACCCATGCTGGTGTAGAAGACTTTGCAGTTTCAATCCCCATCATCTTAAGTTTAGGTTCATGTAATCTTACACCCTCATTGTCATGTACATTAAGAATGTATCTTTTCTTGGCAGTCCAGATACCTTTATCTGCAATTACCTCTCTACCCATTACCATCTTATTCTGAAATGCATTTGTGTATTGTGCAAGGTCATCATAACAATGATTAATCACTTCTTGCATCTTACCATTAGAAACCTTGTCTAAGAAATCAATAGGGTTCTTTGGATTAACCCTCTTAACTAATTCATCAAATCGTACATAGATTGAGTCAGTATCAATTGCAACAACATAATCATCCTCTGTACCTAGAACTTCATTTAGATAGGAGTTAACTGCTTGTTCAACCCATTTAATTGCAAGTTGACCACTAGTTGTAACTGCTTCTGCCATCATCAAATCGTAGTACCTAAACCACTGATTACCCAATGCACCATAAGCACTGTTCAAAGAAATTTTACGAACCATTTGGTTGTTGTGTGCAATTGCAATCTCTCTGTTTAAAAACCTCTTCTCTTCTACATCATCAGTATCTTCATATTCTCTTTGCAATTCAATCATCTTGTTTTTCCACATGACTCTCTCATCATATAGAGATTCAAGAATCTCTGGAAGAAATCCCTGTCTATTCTTTCTGAATCTTGCACCATTAGGACAAACTGCAAGATGATTACTATAATCAAAGTCTACTTTCTTTTCAAGTAATTCATCAATATCATGTTGAGTACCAGTTTTATCCAATTGCTCTGGACTGATATTATACTGCATAATCAAATGTGGATATAGACTATTCAAATCAAATGATACCACCCAATTATGCAATCCTACTTGTGGTTCTTTTACATATGCACCAACAAACTTTTGTGATTTGGTTCCATGTGGTCTTGGTGGAATAATAATGTTTTGTTTTCGTAATCGATTCCAGATAAGTAAATCCCAATACTTCACTTGTCCAAAAGTATCACTATAGTTACACTTTGCAGTATAAGCCATCTGAATCATTAAAGTCATTAGACCTAACTTATCATCAAGTCTTTCTACTAAGTCCACATCACGAACATTATACTCTAAAAACTTTTGATAGTTCTGTTTATAGAACAAATGCATTGCACCAAACTCTGAATAATCTAACTTACCTTCACCAAGTTCAATTTGTGCAATGTTTTCTAATCGATAACTATCTCTGTTCTTGAATGTAAACTTCTTATAAAGTTGTAGGTAATCTATAACTTCTACACCCATAAGGTCATAAGTTTGTTGTTTATTACCACCTAAACCAAAACTTTCCCATTCTCTAGAAGAAGTTATATTCCAAGGCGATAACATATCTGCATGTCTACTATCAATCATTCTGGTAATACGATTCATCAGATATGTAATATCAAATGTTTCAACATTCCAACCAGTAATGATATCTGGCATAACCTTACGATATTCATCTAGGAATGTTTTAAGTAGATGTACCTCATTCTTACATTCAAAGTAACGAATGTTCTTATCACCATGATTCCAAGGCTGAGTTCCAAAAACATATTTGGTAGGTTCACCAAATAGTTTAAATGTTATTGCATTGATTGGTTCTGGGGCAACGATAGGTTCTGGAAATCCATGTTCACATTCACACTCAATATCAATGTTCATAACTTTGATATTTCTAAAACTCCACTCAATATCTTGTGGAAATGTTTCTGTTACCCATGCATATTCATATCTATCTAAACCATAGACATCAAACCCCTCAACATCCTTATACTTATCCATGAATGGTCTAACACCACTCATGTTGGTAAATTTCTTGGGTTCTAAGTTTTTGCCATTGATACTTCTGAACGAACTATCTTTATTGGTCGGAAGATATAATGTCGGTTTATATGGAATTCGTCTGGGTTTATTAACCCCATCCTTAAATTCTCTTACAAGAATCCAATTCCTATATCTCTGGACATTAGTATAAAAGTGCATATATTAAGTATACTACGATACTTATATTTGTCAAGGTATTTTTGGTGTAGTGAAATGTCCATCCAAGACCATAAGTCTATCTTCTGCTTCTGCAATCTTATTGATTTGTGTATCAATTGCTTCGAGAATTTCTGGATGTTCTCCAATACCCACTGAACTTGTTAAGTAAATATCTATATTTGCTTTTGCCTCTGCAATCTGGCCTTCGTACTTGAGACGAAGGGCTTTTAAAATTACATCTTTCATGGTGTTACAATCTTTTGTGTTTCTGGTGGAGTAACTATCTTACCCATTATTGTTTGATATTGATTCTTTAAACCTGTCTCTGGGTCTGAACTCCAGACTACATTCTTAAAGTTAATATTAACACATTGATTATCAGATAATTGTGCATAAGGCATCAATTGAATTCTAATCTTCTTTGGGTCATCTTCCTCTGGTTGTGCGAATACAAACAAAGGTTGATTAATATTGAATTGTGCAGATGAAGAGAAATCTTTTGAATCCACTTCACCTATAATAGTTTCTCCAGTTACTAATTGGAATAATTTAATCATACTTCTTCTAGCATTGTCATCAATCTTTCTGCTCGATTGGTGACTTGGTTATACCATCTTGAATCACGACCTTCAACAGCTGCCTGTTTCCAATCATTTCTTTCAATTGCAGATTTAAAGTTCTTGAACTTACTGAGTCTAGTCATACCCATATTAAATGTCATGTTGACTAAAACCCTTTGAACTTCATCTGGGTAATGTTCTAAATCTGGATAAAGTTTTCCACATTCCTCTACATGTTCTGCAAAGTCATGTTCCCATACTTCATCCACGCGTTCTTTGGAAACATGTGTTCCCACTGGTTGACCTTGTTCTGGGTCACCATCTTTAACCAAATGTCCTATACCAAATGTGGCAAGACCAAGATGGTCATTGTAAATTTCATAAACGACACCTTCGTCCCTTATAATTTCTTCTTTAAGTTTGTTCGGATTTTTTATCATCTTTCAATAACTCCACGGCCTTTTCGCCTTCTTCTTCTAAAAGTTCTACAAGGATATCACCCATAATTTGGTTGAATTCCTTATCCTCTGAAATACTATCTCGGAGTTCCTCTGGACATGCACGAACAGCTCTAGTAAAGTTTATCTGAGGTTGTTCACCTTCCTTAACTGGAAGTAATTGTACTTCCCCATAAGTGTAGACAACCCCAGTATACTTCCCTTCGCATATTTGAATTCCTTGTTCTCCAACTGCGTTTTCGACAAGTTTATAATCAATCATGTTACTGGGCTTTGTAAACTTCGTTTACGATTTTAGACTTTAACTGTCTTTGGTCTACATCAACACCAAGTTCTTTACCTTTTTCACTTAATTGTGCTTTAGTAAGTTTACCTAGTTTTGCTTTAGACACTTTTTGAACTTTTGGTGTTTCAACTGGAACATCTAATTGGCCACTAGTAGTGCCTAAAAAGAATTCTACAATTGAGTCCCAAATTTTTCTCAAAAAATCCATAACAACTCCATAGATTTATAATTAACTACCCTTTGGGGTAGGTGCTTCACCATATTTCTCAACATCATGTTCTGTTATTGGAATAGGTGTCATTGGATGTTCTTGAACATATTCAAGAACATTTTGTGGTGTGGAAGCTTCATAAGGGTCATCTTCTCGATTGTCTCTTATTCCTTCTTCCTCAAATAGTTTTACTACTTCACCATTTCTAATAACAGCTGCATATCTCCATGACCTGTTACCAAAACCTAAGTTCTCTTTGGATACTAACATACCCATAAATCTTGCAAATTTACCATTACCATCTGAAAGTGCTTTAACTTTTTCAATTCCTAATGAATCGAACCATGCTTTCATTGTGAAACCATCGTTTACAGATGTACAATAAATTTCGTCAACACCAGCTTCACTAAACTGGTCATACAACTCTTCATAGCCTGGCAGTTGTTGTGTGGAACAAGTTGGTGTAAATGCTCCAGGCAAACCAAATAAAACTACATTTCTTTCACCAAATGCAGTTGCTGAACCTATGTGTTCTAATGTGTCTGTCACATTAACAAAAGACAAGTCATAGGGAACTTGACCTCTTACTACTGAATTACTCATGAATCGGACTCCTGCGATAATATAATTATTTTATTCATATAGCTATAATACCACAGAAGTACAATCTGTCAAGTAAAGAATTTAACTTTCTGAAAGAAATTCTTTAGTATCTACAAACTCCAATACTTGAGGTTTGTCTTCCTCTGGTATTACTTTTACCATAGGTATATATAGTATTCCATTTCGGACACTAGGATTTGATACTTCAACATCGTCTGCAAGTACCCAAGTTCTTTTGAACTTACGAGTTGCAATGCCTTTATGGATAGTTTCGTCATCAGAACCTTTAATTTCTCCAGAAACTACTAGTTCATTTTTGATTTTTTCTACCTTTAGGTCTTCCTCACCAAAACCTGCTACTGCAATTTCAATAGCAAAGTTCTCATCATCCTTCTTAACGATGTTGTAAGGTGGGTAACTTTGTTGTTGTTGAGACGAAAGTGTCTCTAGTTGATGGAACAGTCTATCTGTTCCTATTGTGAATGGAGAGTATCTTCCCCACATTTGGTCGAATATATCATTCGTGCTTAGTTTAACCATTTTTGGCCTCCTTTTAATAAGCAAGGTTTAAATACGAGACCCCATTATGGGCATCTCTTTATATAATATAGTTTCCTTTCGGACACTACATTATTATATATACAAATTAAGATTTTGACTTTGACAGTTTTTCATGCATATCACTCCAAAGTTTTTTAAACTCTAGGTTTTTTGCCCTTTTCTCTGCCATTTTCAAACAGTTTAATCTGTGCTGTTTCAAAGTATCTACTACTTTTACTACCATATTTCTATTATCTCATGGATTTGTTATTTGTCAAGTATAAAATAGGATTAAGAAGAACAATCCCCCACCTATCCCATATACTAGTGTAGCAACCATCCAAACTGGTATTTTATGCATGTCCACCTAGTTCATTGTGTTTTCTATGTGCAGATTTCTCTTCCCAGTGTTCCACTGCTTGTCTAATACAGTCCTCTGCAAGTACACTACAATGTAGTTTAATTGGTGGTAAGTCTAATATCTCTGCAATTTCTTTGTCTTTTATCAATTTTGCTTCATCAATAGTTTTACCTATTAACATATCAACAAATAGACTAGATGATGCAATTGCACTTCCACACCCATATGTTTTAAATTTGACATCTTCTATTAACCCATCAATATCTAGTTTTAGGTCTAGTTTCATTACATCTCCACATGCTGGAGCACCAACCATTCCAGTTGCAACATTAGGGTCTGTTGGGTCAAACCTTCCAACTGCATGTTTTTCTGGATTGTTTAAAACATTATTGAATCTATCTACTACTTTTTTACTATATGCCATCTTTATATAATTTCCTAATTTCTTTTCTATTACCACTTTTTGCATCAAACAATGGTGCATATATGGTTACAGGTTCATCTTTACCCTTAACTTTTATTTCACCTAAATCTTTGCATGAAATACCTTCTGTCTGCATATAAGTATATTCAGATAGTAGGATAGGTGTATCATACTCTCTAGTTTGTACTTCAAGTCTTGCACCCAAGTTAACAGCATCTCCAACAACAGAATAATCAAATCGAGACTCACTTCCCATATTCCCCACTATACAAGGCCCTGTATTTACTCCAGTGCCTATTTTAACTAGTGGTAAATCTAATCCTTTTTCTTGTAACTCTTGGTTTAACTCCTCACATACTAATTCCATCTCAATTGCAGTCCTAACTGCCATCTCTGCATGGTTTTCACATGGTAAAGGAGCATTCCAGAAGGCCATTATACAGTCGCCCATATATTTATCGACTGTTCCGCCATTCTTAAGGATAATTTTAGTTAACCTATCTAAGAACATATTTATAAGTTCTACCAGCCCTTCTGGGTCATCTTTTTGCATATATTTTTCACTTATTGGAGTAAACCCTACAATATCTGCGAATAAGAAGGTCATTTCTTTCCTATCACCACCTAGTCTCATCAATGATGGGTCTTTAACTAACATATCAACCATATCTGGTGATAGGTAAGTACCAAACTGTCCTTTAATTTGTTGTCTTAATTTAAACTGTTTATAGAAGTTATTAAAACTTAATTGACTAAATATGAGTATCAATGTTATAATGGGAAATGTAAAATCTATAAGGAACATCGATGAATTCCAAAAGTAGAATGAGGAATAAACAACTCCAGAGACAGCAGTCAAAGAGACGAGAATGGATGATGCGAAACCAAGACGACCAAACGACACCATCATTAAAAGAGACCCAATTAGAATTAGACCTATTTCCAGAAGGGAACCCCAATTTGGACGAGAGATGGAAACCCCACCCATTATTGTCTCGATTGCAGAAGCCTGAATTTCGTGAGGATAAACTGAACCCTTCGGAGTCGAAACAATGGGAACAATGCCCTCTGCTGTCACCCCAACAATCACTGTCTTCCCTTGAAGATTCGGAAGAGTCTCCCCATATTCATATCGAATAAAATCTTTTGACCAATCTAACCAGATACTTCCAGCATAATCTGTTACTATTGGTTCGTATGGTGGTATTCTAAAGTTCTCTATACCTGTAGTTTCTACTTTCATAGTGTAGGATTTCTTATCTGCATTTGCACGAACTACTTCTATTGGGAAACTTGGATATAGTTGACCAGATACTTGAGTAACTAATGGAACTCTTCTGGTAATACCATCCACTTCTGGTGATGAGTTCATCATACCTACACCCCAAGATGCAGATTCAAACTCTGGTAGATTAGTTACAATACCTTTGTATTCATATGCAAAGTCATATGCACTACCTTCACCTAATGTTGCAGTTCCTACAAATGGTGCAACATCACTTCTACCTTTAGGTGAAGATGTTTGTCCTAATATTATTCCATTACCATTTATCCAAGATGCAAGTATTTGGTCTCCACCAAACCTATCTGGTTCTGGAAACATAACAGTCATACCTATCATTCCAGCATTTGCATTCCTTAAATCAGAAATCATTTGAGCAAACTGTTGTCTGGGAAACGGCCATTGGCCAAATTCTTCTAGAGAGTTTTCTCCTACATCTAGTAGGATAATGTTATCTGAAATGGTAGGTTCGTGTGATGTTAGGAAAGAATCGAACTGAATGTTCCTAATCCTTTCTACTGGTTCTGGGTCTAGTGTTCTTATCCCTATTAGTCCAATTAGAACTAATCCAACCATCCAAGTGGATGTTAAAAATTTACCCATTATTTTCTTCTTCGTGGATGAAATCTTTCATATCTATCATCCATACTTTTAATCGTCTCATCTGTTTTTCGTGAAAGTAATAATTGTCTTTGTCTACTACCATCATATGATTATGATAATCAATTGTGCGTAGGATTATACGAATAGCATCCTTGTACGGCATTCTTACTAGGGTCGTATATTTTTCGGTCTTGTCTTTCACTGTTCATATATTGTTTAGTTCTGATTTACTGTGACTGAACATCCACCTGCTGTTACACAATTCTGGTTTAATGAATAAGTTTGTGTTGTGTTTCCAGATTGTGATAAGTTTAAATCTGTTGGTTGGGTTCCTCTTAATGTAATAGTTGCAGTATGAGCCCCATTGTTTTTTTGTGTAACTGCAACTTCATTGTAGTCATTATAGATAGTCATCGTGAAAGTTTTGTTTCCATTTTGCATTTGTTTTAAAAATACATCATTATTGTCTGCATATATGTTTACTGTTGCAGTATGACTAACTGAACTTGAATCTTGTTTCTGACTTCCTTTGAATTTGTTATCATCACCATGTATGTCTAGTCTGACAAAGTTTCCACCAGGCTCATTACCATCGTAATTCCAATTTGGTGTTAAACTATTATTGTTTTCATATCCTTGACCAAAGACAACTTCGTTGTCATCACCCCAGATATGAAATTGAAAATCTGTTTCATTACAGGATGTAAGTGAACACTTTTGACGAATATCAACATCATTTCTCAATCCATCTAAATCTCCACCCCAACTATAACCAGAACCCCATGCATCTGTATATCCAATATACATGTTGTTTCCAGATTGTAGTATGTTTACTGTATTATCATCATGGTTAAAAGAGAACTTAATTAAGTTCTCATAACCAATTTGGTCAATACCTAGTTCAAAGTTATCTCCACTTTGTACTTGGTCTATATGTATGTGATTGTGTTCATCACCCGCCCTGACGAATGATGATAACGATAGACTCACCATCGTTAACAGTAATAAGATTCCTCTTCCCTTCATTTTCTGACTCCAATGTTAAATTGGCACTAATAGGTACTTTAACTGATATGATTCCATTTACTTCTCTATAAAACCATATTGTTCCAGCACCCTTATCAATGATAGTATTGTACTGAGTATCTTTATCAAAACCTAATACTGTTCCTACAATATTACCAGTGTCATCTGCACCAGTTCTCTTTTTTAAAACATCTACTTCTTCAATCGTAGTTAATACATCTTGAAGAAAGTCAACATTTAATAAATCCATATCGAGCTCTGTGAACTCCATATCTTCTTCTTTAAGTTTATCTTCATCTAACTCATTTACATCTAAATCAGTAAAATCCAATATACTTGCTGGGTCTGTATTATCAGCTTCCCCTTGTTCATCCTCAACCGCTTCTACAATCTTTTCTGGTGGTGAGACGATGAACATATTGTCAATCATATTGACATTTATATTTTCTAAAGTTACAGGTTGAACTGGACTCTGGTCAAACGATGATACCATTGTTGCTTGGTATGCTTCGGATAGAGTTACAGTCCCACCATCATTCGTAACTGTTATTTCACCAGATGGAGAACAATCTCCATCAATAGTACATTCTGTTTCTGGTAGCAATATTACAAGGCTTCTTCCCAGTTCATCTACGCTTGTAGTGAAATCGGTGCCTCTAATACCAATGGTCGCAGTTGGTGTTTGAATTATTATATTCTCTCTAGGAACAAGTCCTAGTTTACCAGTAGCAAACCTTGCAGTACCAGATACAAAACTCATTGCCATCTTACTCTTAGATGGGTCTGGGTCAAAATAGTATTCGTCTATTGTAACCTCAGACTGTTCTGTCAATGAAAGTTTTGTGTCATCTACAAATTGGATTTTCATTCGACCATTAGCAGTAACTATATGGTCTAAGGACATAATGTCAATCCCCACATCGGTAGGTAAGGACTCCCCAGATTGTCTGGTTAATCCCGCACTACCCTTATGTTCAGTAATGTCCCCAATACTGTCAGCATACGATACTAAACTAAAGAGTAGGAGATTAATCCCCAGTATCTTTTTGATTAATTGTAATCGTTGCATTATCACTTGTAATATCCAAATCTATGGTTGAATAACATGAACTTACTCCTTGTGGACATGTTCCAGAAGACATAACTATATCAATGTCTCCACCATCTCCAGTGTGGTCTAACTTCAATTCATGGTCTGAACCATCAGAAATTGTAGTTACTACATTATTACTGTCTCCAGTAATATCTACATCCCATGTCATATCATCTGCATCAATATCAATATCGAATACATTTGAATCTCCAATAACATCAAAATCGAAATCCAATCTTTCAGCAGCTGCACTATAACCCTGTTTAAAATCAACAGTGTTTGATGAACCTGTAAAGTCAACTAACAAATCTGAGTCATCTGAACTTCCGCTTTCACCTATATCCCAAGTCCAACTATTAGTATCACCAGTAAATGTTAAATCTATATCTGATGTATCTAAGTCGATGTTACCAATTACTTTGTTGCTGTTACCAATCTGGTCGATGTTAATCGTCAGCGTGGTGCCAGCAATAGTCCAATCACTTCCACAAACATTAGAAGCTAAAGTACCACACAACTTATTGCCATAACCAATTTGGTCAATGGTTAATGTTAGTGTATCACCAGTTTGCTCTAATGAGATTTCATTGTCAGATGAGGATACTGCACCCATAACCACAGATGTACTAAATAATAATGTAAAAGATAATAAAAATTTATTTATCATTTTCATTTGTATTTTCCTCTTCTTCACCTACTACAACAATTTCTGCCGAATGTACAATCTCTTCTACTTCGTTTTCAATTATTTTATTAGCAGGCCAATTTATTTTCCAATAACCCTTTTCATCCCCTTGATAAATTAGTTCTAAAACTGCTTTCTCAATGGCACTTCTAACTGAGCGAGTTATTGATTCATTTTCTGTCATTCCATTCTCAACTTCTACAAGTTGAGTATCCATATCAATAAATTTAAAGACATCGAAACCACCTGCGACAGATAAAATGGTTTTTGAAGTCTGGACATTGAGTAATATCTCTCCAGTCAATACAGATACCGCTCTTAACGAAATGGTAACTATATCCCTTCGATATTGCTGCTGACTGCCGATGCCTAATGTCCTCGCACCCCAACCGCCAGTTTCGAGATTGGTGTCATAGCCTATGATACCACCCTCTAAAATCATTCCAGCAAATAACAATGGTGCAAGACCAGTCTTGTCTTCATTGTATTGCTCTCTTGTTGTTCTTACTATTTGTCTTTCACGAGTTAAGTGGTCAACCCCAACTCTTTCTACAACCCTAAACCATGTTCCATTACCAGCAGTTTTCAATGCATCTATTAACATTGTCTCACCACCTTGAGTTACTGCTGTGGAGAATAAGGCTGCAGAATCTTTTTGTTTTCTTTGTCCAGTCTTATCTGGGAAAGAGTATACTGCAACTATTGGTTTCTTATCTGCTGGTGGTAGACTTAATAATTGTTCATGTGTAGGAAGTTCCACTATTTCTGGTTCTTCAACACATTCGATAAATTCTATACAATTACTGTCTGACAACCCGCCAGGAGATACCATAGATGCACATCCAGACATCAATAAGAGTCCAGATAATGCTATTAAAAGATTTTTTCTTTGATTATCCACCCCAGTTTCCTACTCCAATAGGAATTGAGATAGTTGTTGTTGAACCATCAGAATTGGTTATGTTTAGAACAATTATTTCTTGACCTTCTGTACAACCAGCATCAACACCTACGATACATGTTCTTCTTTCATATGTTATAACCGAATCTTCTAAAGTGAAACTACCAAATGATGCACCATCTTCATTACTGAATAATGATTCTACCAACTGTTTACTTAATTGTGAATAAATTCTGCTTTCTAAATTTCTGATGAATTTTGCAAGGACTGTATTATCTTCTGCTCTTTCAGCAGCCAGAAGTGCAGCCTCGATGTCTTCTTTTATCTTATCTCTTCTTGCTTTTTCTTGATTGTCAATTGTAAGATAGTGTGCCGATGTTCCTATCCCACTAAAGCTAGGATTTTTAAACTTTTGTGTAAGTTCATCACCATATGCTTTTGGTGTCAATCCAAATAATGATATTACAAATATGCCCAGTAAGGTTATTAATTCTATTCTACTTCTTACTTTTCCCTCTTTCATTCTTCTTTACCTCTGCAAGTGCTTCTTTTTCTTCTGCGTCTGCAAGAACATCTTGCCTTTCTCTGTACTCAAGTACAACATTTACTTTTTGTTGAAGACGAATCATATCATTATCTAACATTCTATTTGCATCGATGCACTTGATTAATGCAAAATGCATCTTTTCAAGTTCTGGTTCTATCTTATCTGTTACAAATCTCCAGATAAAATAGATAAAGTAACCCATTCCCGCAGCCATAACAACAGGGAACCCAAATTGTGAGATAGCATCTGCCAATGTTTCCATTAGTCTCTCCTCACATCAAGTTTAACATTTTGTGGATTACCTTTGTCATCAGTTCTGAAATTTTCTGCTCTAGCCACTCTATCGACTGGTGGTGTTAAATCTAATGCACTACTTACCAATAGGTCTATCTTCACCAGTTCATTACAACCAACTCTTGCTCTGTCCTCTAACATCTTACAAAATCCAGTTAGAGTCCTTATATCATCTATGATACCCTCAAATATTTGTTTAAGTACCATGAAGATGAAAAATCCCATGACTACAGCACCCCCAATGGGGACGCCCACATCGGTCACAAATTCAATAAAAGACATAATCTCTCCTTCAATATATCATTAGTATTTATACAAAAGGGGTCTTAGAATGTGACAGAAACGCCACATCCACATGTGTTTTTCACATTTGGATTAAAAAACTCAAATCCTTCATTAAGTCCATTTCGTGTATGGTCTAGAGTAAGACCATCTAGATAAGGTGCAGATACAGGGTCAATATGTATAAAAAACTTTCCATAATCTAATACAATATCATCATCCTTTGCTGGTTGATGTTCTAAAAAATCGAATATATATTCAAATCCACCACATCCACCACCAGTAATACCGATGCGTACAGCATGCGAAAGTCCCATATCACAGGTCTTTTCCATAAGTTTTTGGATTGCTTTATCGGTAAGTTCGATGTTCATCTACATGAGATATTTATAAAAAAACCCACCTTATAGGTGGGTCTTTCGTTACGATTCTTCTCTCGTTTAGAGCATTGGGTTACCCCTTCTTAAGCATTTTCCAACCACCATATAATACTCCAGCATATGCTAAGTATTTAAGGATTGGGCCTAAGAACAGGATACCAAGTGATAATGCCAAGATAACTCCACCATCTAAAGTGGAAGCTTCTGACAATCTGCTTTTTAACCAGTCCATATATCTACCTCGATTATTTGAACTCAGAGACGACGCCTTCACTGTTTCTCATCTGTAATCTGATAAGACCAATTTTTTGTCTTCTCACTAATTCATTCTTCACTTTTTGTCTGAGTTTTGGTTTTGTGTTTTCATCATTAAAACATTTCAACAACTCATTCAAACTCTGGCACTTCATATGATAATAGTTCATGACCTCTCTTTTGGTCATCCTATCTATCGTTTTATGTGCTGTTTTATACTTTACTGGCATCGTAAGTATTATTTATACGAATTACCCTTTTGACTACCCTTCTTTATACTGTTTAGATGGTATAGTATTATAGTGTTTTACACCAGTAAATTTTTGATAAGATTTATTCATCTTAATACCTAACTTTCTTCTCAACTTTGTTAGGTCTGTTGGAAGTGCTTCTTCATAGTTTACTTCCAATAAATTCTTAGATTTTTTTGCATTTTCATATGCTTCGGTTCTCATTCTAAGAGGTTCCCATGTTCTATGTTTAATTGATTCTCTAAATGCAGTTAACCAACTGATTATATGTAATCCAGTATATCCAGAATGCACTGCATTCCAACATAGAATTAACATTTCACCTAATTGGTCTCTACCAAATCCTAGTAAAATATGATATATGTCATGAAGTCCCATCAATCTATCTCCAACTCTGATTCTCAAAGCCTTTGACATTCCTAGATTTTCTACATCTCTTTTCATATCTGGATGTACTCTTGGGTTACTAAGATAGTAGTTTAGTTCTTTTTTTGCAATATGTTTTGAAAGGTCTGGACTGAATTTGTTTTGTTCGCGTTTCTTAACTTGATTGTGGGATACATCTGCAAAGTGTCTTGCACTATACCAAGGCTTACCATCTTCACCTTCAACTCCTTCCTTTGCATAGATGGGTTGCCAGAATTCCATAAACTTCAAATACCCATGTCCTAGAGAATCTTCTGGACAAGATTGTAGGAACTCTGGGTCACATAATAGTTCTGAATGTAACCAATGACCATCTGTTATAGGTCTTGTTTCTGGATTAGTTGCCCATTTGTATACTAACTTTCTACTTTCTAATGCACCAACACCAAAGAATTGTGATGCAACATCACCAAATATTTCCAGACTGTAGTCTGAGTCTTGTCGTGAGGTTGATATGTTCCAAAGAGATTTTACTTGTTGCCAAGGGGATGTCCACATCCCAGTGTTGAAGTGGTCAACTGGTTTTTTTGCCATTTTCTAGTTCCTTAATTCGTTTATCCATCTTATCAATTCTTGCAGAAAGTAATGGATAATCCTGTCTCCACTTTGCTTCTTTTTTTGCAAGTTCTATATCATATTTATCGGACAAATAAGACATGAATTGTTCGAGTTTAACTTGGAACCATATACCAAAATTTGTTGTTTGAAACCACCTATAGAAAGAACTTCCTATAACTGATGATAGGATTGATTTAAGTGTTAGTATTAATAATGTATACATTTAAAACCTTCTCATGTAGTAAATACCATTATGGGTTACTACTAATCCTTGCATGGCAGTCATTAATTTAAGTGCAAACTCTCGGTCTTCATTTCGAGAGTTGTCTAACAGTTTATAGATTACTGCATTACCTACAAATTTAACAGCCAATAATCTTTCTTTAGATGGATGACTACCTATAATGGGATTCATTTCTACAAAAGGACAAGATGGTTGTTTCTGACAATCAATCATTTTAAATGTTTGATATGTGTCGATTGCTGATAGTGCTAGATATGAATGATAGAGTTTTCTTTCTTTTTCAGTCCACTCTTTTATGGCTGCATCACACGAGCCCGCAGCCGACATAAAAAATAATACTGTCAATAACCACTTCATTTATCATGCATTATCCTTTTCCAGATGTTTAATATAATCAACTATATTATGGTCTGCAACAAAGTCTAATCTTCCTTTTATTATTGTTGTTAATAATCCCCACCCTTTGTCCTTGATTCGTTCCATCGACCATCTTCCTAAGTCTGTTACTGTTCCATCAGACTTGATGTACTTGCATCTTCCATTGTGTCTCCATCTGAATACAGAAGGAACACAAGGTACAACATCGTTGTTGTTTACAAACCTTTGATGGTTCAAATGAGTGTTGCACCATTTGGCAAACTTAGGGCCACCTGCTCTTGGTGAACCATAAGTGTAAAGGGTATCTACATCATATTTATTGACATACTCAAGACGACTTGCAATAAGGGTTGCCATTGCACCACCTAGTGAATGACCACATACCCAAATTTTCTTTGCAACTCTACCTTTCCTTCCATACTTTTCTACTCTGGAAAAAATTGAGTCCCAAACTTTATCTACTTCTTCTCTAAATCCTTGATGGATTTGACCAACTCCAGTGAATGAGTCGGATTTGAATATTTCTAAATCTGCATAGATGTCATTCATCTCAGTAGGTTCTGTACCTCTCGCTGAAATAACTAAGTCTTCTGCATCATGCCAAATGTGAACTTGAGCACCTTCAATATCAATAAATTGATGTGCTTTCCATCCAAACTGTTTACCAAATTGTTTTCCATCTGCTTTATTCCAGTATGCAGCTTGAGCACACTTTGCAAATAGAATTCTTCTTTCTTTTTCTGTTCTGTTAAAAACTTTACTCATGACTCTGTTCCTTAACTCCATGTTGGGAACATTGTCTTTGTTTTTGTTCTTTCCAGTAAACTTGATGACTCTTACTTGTTCATTCATTTACTCACCACACCAATGTTGTATTTCGGAATAAGTTCCCATTCTGTTTTTTCTTTATAGGGTAAAACCTTAATCTGACTCATTGGTGCAAGTGGTGTTTCAGCATTGTTGGAAATGATTTTAATCAATCCCCATTCTTCAAGAAGTCTGGCAATTGCATTTCGTCTTCCAATATCTGATTCCACTATAGAAGACTCTTTTCCATCTAATGCAAAGAGTTCTTTGAAGTGTACAAGATAGTATCTTCCTCGTTTATGTAAGATATGACACGATTGATAGAGTATCTTTTCTTTACGAGAGGCCACACCAATTCGTGTTAGCGTCTCTTTGACCTTTAGAAAGTCATCGGATTCTTTCAACTCTACCTCTACCATATCGGAGAGGTCGTAGCTCATTGTTTATTGTCTCCCACCTTTTTTCATTCTGTTTTTCAATTCCTCAATTTCTTTTGCAGAAAGAAGTTTCATATAATCTTCCGCTTTAGATTTTGAGACTCCATAATACTCTTGGATGACTTTCATATCGTCCAAGACATTCGGTTTTGCCCATTTAGCAAACCTTTTTCTTTTTCTAAGAGTATTTAGGAAATAATGAAATTGAAGACGACTATTTAGGTGGTGTCTACGATTCATTTCGTTAGCATAGAGTATGCAATCTTGATGGTAGGATAATGTCCTATTTGTGATATAAGGAGCGTATTCTTTCTCTGAGATATCATCTACCATGATATCTTCCTTTGTAAATGTTACTGAATTAACAAAGTCGAAAGGGTTCATTCTTTTGGTGGCACTATAAATGGTACTCCAAACTCATTTCGATTAGACTTAGACGACACAGTAATTTCACCATCCCTCTTGTCTTTAATCTCTTTCAGTGCAGATAGGACTACATCCATATCTTCTGTTTCCAGAGTTCGGAACATTCTAATTATTTCTATTATATTTTCACTCATATTAATATTATACCATAAAATCTGTTATTGTCGATACTTGAGAAGACTTATATGCCTCTTTCCATGAAATGGTTGCAGCCAGTTTCACTTTATTAGACCATTCTCCACTATTCTTTGCAATCTTTTCTCTTAGTTTTACAAATTGTGGGAACCTTCTCTGTAATTCTCTCATAGATTCATTATGAATCTCTAAACTTCTAAAGGTGGAACAACCACCTTTTGCTTGGGTTTCATTTGGATTAACTCTAGCCCTATAAGATATCATATTAGGAAACCCCATAGTTAATAACTGTAAGGTAACATAATAGTCTTCTGCAATTGGTAATCCAGTCCAGTCTATATCATCAACTGGTAGTCTTTCTCCATCATAGAATACATTACCACATATTCTACCACACTCTTTGTGGTCTTTATCTCTTGTAGGTGGATTCCAAGATGCATCTGCTCCACAGTGCATATACCCCATATCCATCCAGTCATTGAAGATATTAATCATAGAGTCAAACATGTTATCATCTAGTTTGATATTACTTGGGCCTTCTTCGTCTTCTTTTCTAGTATATACAAATTCTATGTCATCATCTATGACACCATATCTAGTTCCTTGACCATGTTGTGCAATCCATTCTCTAACTGGTGCAATACCAGTCCCTTGAACTGGACATGATAATGTAGGATAACCCTCATGTACTTCGTCTGGATGTACAACTAATACTGCTTTGTCCTTCCATTTATTTGGAAGATTATCAAATGCAAGTTGTTTACCAACTCTGTCATATGTTGGAATGTATAATCTATCCATTATAAGAACGAGTCAAGACTACCTTTTTCTTGATACTTACTTGCATGTTGTCCTATTGCCTTCTCTGATTTACCACCTTGTCCTTTAGTAGCAACATCAGTTGAACAGTATGCAACACACGATAATCTTATTCCATCACCTTCTATCTTGGTGACTCCATGTAATTCGTTTGAATCTGCAATCAATACATCCCCATCATCAGCCTCAATTGCAATTCCATATCTTGGGAATGTTAGATATGCACCACCAAAGTTACCTAATCTGAATACACACATTGTAGTCATACCAAACTCTAGGTCTTTACCATCAATATGTGCAGACATCTTTGCAGTCCCTTCACTGGTATATTTGTTTGCAGATAATGTAGTAATTGGAGCACCACCTAAATGATACTTCTCTTCTATACATTCATCTGCATATGTTCTTTGTAGTTTCCAGATATCTGGACAACCTTTCTTAAGTGCTTGTTCGTTAACAACTGCAATCTGTTTCATTGTATTCCATTTATCTATATTAGATTTCTTTTCACACCAGTTTGATAATCCTATCATACCAGTAAATCTACCTCTCTTATATCCAGCAAAGACAGAATGAATTGCATTTGCTTCTGCAATACGATTGAATTCACCATTCTTCTTTAATGGATAATATGAATTTGGTGTTCTTAGAACATAATCTTTACCTTCTATCAATCCTTTTGCTTTCATTTCTTCGTGGTCGATAGGGCCGGCAGCGTTTGCTCTCATGGTAGAAGTATCATCTATAGAATACAAAGTGTCTTTAACTTGATGGTAAGTGTCACCTTGATAGGAATTCTTTACTATACATGCAAGTAATGGTTTATCAAACAATGAACCAGTTGGTTTGTAGATTTTGATAATATCGTCTTCTACTCCAATAGAAGACACAACAGTATCATAAGAAGTTTCATCTAGGAACTTCCCATTAAATCGTTCAAAGGTTTCGTCAAAACCTAAGTCTTTTGGTGCAGTGAATTCCATGGCTTTAATACCTGTTGTTTAATTTGTTCTACTAAGTAGTACAAACATAGTGGTGCAACCATTAATCCTATTCTTGCACCTTTATCGTTATAGTCTCCAGTCATCTTATAATCATTTGGTAATGTCATAAGTCTGACCATTTCTTTTGGTGTGTATATCCTCTTACCACTATAGTGGAAATGATTACCACCCATAAATTTTTCTTGACATCCTTGTTCAGTTAGTGAATGTGCTGGAAGATGTTTTGGAACAATCCTTGACATATAATAAGAATGTTTTGCATCCTCTTCTTTTAAATGTCCATTCTCTATTTGTTCTTCAAACCAAGGCCCAACAATATCATCACCTATTGATATGTAAGGACGATTCCCCATCATATCTGCAACACCATCTAACCCTTTACATGGGCCACAGTGTGCATAGTCTGGGTCTGGATGTGTCTCAAATCCATTAATCCAATGTGACTTTGATGAATTATTCATTGAATTAACTAGATATTCTGCATCCTTCTTATTCTCTTCATCATCTATTAAGTCATCAATTGCTTCTCCAATCGATACTCTTTCTGGAGTTGTCTCTGGAAACAAACCACTTAAACACATAAATGGCATTCCTATTGCATCCAATACATCATCACGAACACCAACTAAGAATACTCTTTCTCTTTTTTG
>CEUI01017703.1_pt1 | contig 35437 bp, 36 predicted proteins | sample 531411 | NCBI WGS metagenome assembly CEUI01 (sample SAMEA2622841, study PRJEB7988) | marine metagenome | isolation source: saline water (ENVO:00002010), including
CCCAATCAGTAGAGGTCAAGGACGGGGTGTTGTTTTGCTGTTTTATAGCGTAGTAAATCCTACCATCTGCTGAGTTAAGAGTCACGTCATTTATATGCCATACGTGAGCAGTAGTAAACGTTTCTATTTCATATATAGATGCCATATTCCTTATTCCTCGCTTTTATTTACACCTTTCTTGGGTCTCCAGTGTAAATATAATGTGTTAGGAAGAAGGCAAAAGGAGCAATGAACTATTATAATTATAATAATGTAAGACTGTCAGTAAATGGTCAAGAATTACTGGCTGACTCAGCTTCTTTTTCTGTAAATGCCTCTTCAGACCATTCCGCTAAAGTGGGTCAAGCTGGAAATTTTGAATATCTCCCAAATGCGGGTTTAAAAACAAGCGCAAGCCTTTCATTTTTTGTAACTGGACAAGACCCGTTTTATGCCTCTACCAAGCAAAACGAGTCAAACATTTATAGCATAGATGCTGCTGGTTTAAGCTTGCAAACTGGATATTTGAATTCGTACAGATTTTCGGCTTCGCCTCATGGACCAGCAAAAATTTCTATCGGTTTAGACTTCTACGAAGATTTCGGCGGAACATTTACCCCAACGACAGTTCAAGATGAAGAAAGAGATTATCTTAAGTTTTCTGATATGGATGTCACAATACAAGGTATAGATGCATCTAGTAAATTAATTTCCTTGTCTTATGATTATTCTGTTGCTATGGAGCCAGTTTATCGTGTCGGAGAGGTTGTCCCATATCGTATATCGTATAAAGAAAAATCATCATCTTTGAGTCTTGAGACATATAATATACTGGAGACTTTGCCCTACCAAGGAAAAGAAGTTATTGCTAACATGACTTTGGGAGGTATGGCTTATGAAGTGAAGGGCGTCCTTGAGTCTAAATCGTTAGATTTTAGTGTTGGAACAAAATTAAAATCTTCACTTAAAATAAAATCAAACAAATATGGAGATTTGCCAACTATTACTAGTTTTGCTCCTAGTCCAGTAAATGGAGGAGCTCAATTAACTATATACGGAACAAATTTAGCAAATGTAACGAGCGTTGTTTTTAACAATGGAATCGCTAGTAATAAAATTCATAATATATCTGAGACTCAATTTGATGTTGTCGTTCCTAGATTTGCTAGAACAGGCCCGTGTAAAGTCATAACCCCAGCAGGAGAAGCAAGCTCTTCAGTGACAATAAATAATCCAATATTTATTCCATAATGCAAATAAGCGGAAACATAGGCGAAACCGTACTGTTTAATGAAACAGGAGCAGAGTTTATCACTGGCGTTTTAGTCGGCTCTGGCGAAGCCTCGTTTCAAATAATCAACCACGAGTTTATAGATGTAAGAGTGCCAAGTACTGCTAGTTGGGGTTCTGTGATTTTTCAAAGGCCAGATATTACAGAGTTCGTCACTTTATCTGGCGTTGGCTATGAGAAAACTGGCGCTTTAACTGACTTAGAAAACACATATGTTAACAGTGGATACTCTGGGTATTGCTCGTCTGGTGAAATAGTTTTTTCAAACGTTAATGAGGCTTCTGGTGTTTGTAGTATATTAGTTACGGGCGCTTCTGAATCTGGAGTTTCAGGTAAACTAAACGACGCTTATGCAAGCGGCTTTTGCGGCTCAGAAGAAGAAGGCACTTTAGCAAGCGGCTCGTATCAATTATCTACCACTAGATTAAATGACATTTTTACCTCTAAGGCTGGAGGAAACAACATTTGGGTAAGCATAGCAACTGTTGAGGATACTGGAAATTTTGATCAACAAAAAGCTACATCCATATTAACTTGCACTTTAACTGGTCAAGATACGCCATCCTCTGATTATTTCGTGCCAACCCCAAGAGTAACTAGTATATCTCCAAACACAGGGACATATGGGGAAAATATAACGGTCAGCGGTTTTGCTTTTCATGGGTTAAGTGGAGCCGCTCTAGGGCAATCGCAAATACAAATTCAACTTTTGAATAACAATGCATTTTCTTTCTCAGTGCCTTCTGGGGATTTTGATGATTATATCACTGTGTATGGACAATCAGGAGTAAGCTCAACTTCTGTTGAGAAATTTTCAACATCTGTTCAGCAGGAAGATTCTCAAGAAGATTTAGTTCTTTCTTTGAATTCTGGTCAACTCGTAAATGAATCAGTTGGTTTTACTGGGGTGGTAAATATATATGGAAACAATATACTGAATTTGACTGGCGCTGTTTTAATTGATGAAAGTGATTCTTCAATTAACATTTATAATAACCCAAGCTTTAATTACGCGTCTTCTTACGTAGAGGTTCCCTTGAGCGGTCTTACTGAAGGTTCTTATAGCTTAAATGTTTTTAGCTCTTCTGGAACTGGGATAGCAAATCAATGCGTATACATTAAAGACGCTCCAGTTATTGGGTATTCATGCAAGACCATATGGTCTAGTGGTATAGGTTTAAATAATGAATATTCATCAAAAATAAATTTAGAGTCCGCTTTAATTTCCAGTCCCTTTGAATTTCCATTGACTAATAGCGTTGATAAAATATGCGTAGATTTTTCTGGAACAGGCATAACTGGGGGAGATGTCTATATGGACTTAGGAAAGAGAACAGATGCGTTCTCAAATTTGATAAGGAATTATACTATAATTGGTCAAGGGAACACTTCGCAAGACGCTAGCGCAAATGCTTTCAATAAGTTTTTAAGCGGTCAGTATACGTTTGATGAATTTGGAGATAAATTTGACGAATACTCTTCAAGCTTAGACCAAGACACTTGTGTTATAATTTCTTCTGGAGATACAACCTCAAACGAAACTCACAATTTTGTTTCTAGTGGTTTATTCACTGGAGTCTTAACTGGAAACCAAGACGATCACCCATTTATTATTTCGTTAAAAAACGACGTAATAGACCTGTATAACGGACATCAATCGGAGCTAGCTTGTTCTAGTGGGTCATTCTTGGTACAGTCTGGTTTAATATATGCGGCCTCAAGTGGAGACTCAACAGTAATAAGTACTACTGGCTTATCAATTGATGAAGCAATCAATGCTGCTCAAGTTATAATAGACGCATCATATCCAAACCATACTATTATAAGCAGAACTTCTGGGGCAAGCGGTTTCCAAGAAGCTTATTATTATGAAAGTGGAATTGTATTTCCATTTAGCACTACGACTATAAACGATCATTCGTCTCAGGTTTGGGTTAATATTTGGAGTTCAGGCATGAATGAATTATATCCAAGCGGATATAATGGAGGAGACAATTTAACCAGCGGATTTGATGTTATCACGGGACTACCAATTTCGAGCGGGACTTTAACGGAGTCAGGCAAAGACTATTCTCAAGCTCTTTCCAATTTGGAAACCGAACTTGCGGATAATTATTCAACATGCACTACTGGAAGTTTAAGCTCTTTTACCACTGGTCAAATAACTACGCCGTCTTACACATCTAGATTTTTTGGGTACTGCTAACATGAATTTAACAACATACAACGTAACCGTATCAGGGACAAACGATGGAAATAAATTTCACATCGATACTGGCAGTGGCCCTTTATTAACGCCCGACTTGGATTTGGATTGGAACCCCGTATGTTTAAACACATACAGGTTTGACCAATCTCACGTAAGTAATTCTGGTCATCCATTTAGGTTTTCTTGGCAGCTTGATGGGGTACATTATCCGGGTGGGTCTATAGCTACTGGTGATAATATAAATAGTTACGGTACTCCAGGTAGCAGTGGGGCTTATACAGAAATAACGGTAAGAGAAGCTGAATACAATTCGGTTAGCTCTTTGTATTACCACTGCACGAACCATTCTGGGATGGGTTTTTCCACGGGAGGCGCACCGAATAACGGTTATCTATCATTCACTCAGAATGGAGACCCTATATTTTTCAATATTGCTTGGGATAGCGGAGTATGCGACGTGCATACTAGCGTAACGGTTCCAAACGGTGTTGGTGGATTTGGTTGCTCTAACCAAAGCTCTAGCTCTTATTTGTATTGGTCGGGAGATGATGTAAACTGCGGCGGAACAGAAGGCTATGCTTATTATGTAAATGCAGAATTTACCCAAAACGCAAACCAGTTCCCAATAGAAGGAGCAATTCATGCGTGTTTTAGCGACTCTGGAAACAGCGGTGATTATGTTGACGTTTTAGTCTATGGAAATATTAAAGATGGACCAATATCTGGAAGAGTACCAATTAATCAAAGCGGTAGTGGTTGTTGCGATAATCAGATAGCTCATTTTATACTCGACTCTGGCTGTGTACAAAATTTTTATTTTACTGGGTATCAGGCTTCTTGCACGCTAGACACCACAATGTCAGGAGAGCTTTCTGGCTTGATTGCTCTTGCTGACAATTTTGCCGACGATTCTTTTGGCTCTCACCAAACACTTTCGTATACATATACAACAGGCGTAGAAACTGGCTCTTTCGACATGTGTGCTCTTGTCGGAACTGGGGCCACTTCGGGGGATTCTGTATCTAGAGCTCAAAGCTTAATGAATATTTTTTATAGCAGCGGGGTTTGCGTAAACGACATAAACGAAACAAGCTCCACTATGAATGTTAATAATGTTAATATATCATTTAGCCAAATAGAAACATGGCAAGATTCTAATTATTATGCTTCACGAGCTACTGGGTTTTCGGATAAGAGGCACTTTGTTACTTACGAACCAGAGATAAGCGGAAATAAAACCGTTATTGAAGCGGGCACAGAATGCCCAGATACAGATTTGCAAGTAAACATAAACAAAAACCTAACCCGTCACGACTTAGACACAAACATAGCAGTTGTATCTGGCGCTGTACATAACATAGAAGGTTCTTTAAGCAAAAATTGCTCTGGCTTTGAAACTAGCCTGTCAGTGAACTGCGAAAAAGTTAAGAATAATATTGAAATATTTGGAACAAAACAATTTACCCAAAACAATAAACATTGTTGGAGCGGGCATTTTGGCTCTGGGAATTACGTTCTGTCTTATGGGAGTGGGGCGTTTTTAACTAACTCTGGATATACATTAGGGAGCGGGACATTAACAACTGAAAAATATGCATAAAACATACGAAGATAGGTACGCTACTATAACTGGAGAAAACATTTACTCTGGTTCTGATACTATTTTGTATTTTGGTTCTGGAGTGTCTGGCCAAGAAGCAGAAATTAATTTAAATTCATTTAACGAATCAAACTCTCAGGTTCAAATTAGAATACCCAGCGGTCTAAGTGACAAATACTTACTTACTATAGATAACGGAGTTGATCAATTTACCCCAAGCTTATATTATAAATTCATCGGTAAACCAGTAGTGAGCGGGGTATATCCTCAATCCCAACGCTGGGGAGAAGAAATATCAATTAAAGGAAATTATTTTTTGGATACAAAATCTATTAAAATAGGAGGAAGCGGAGTATCTGAATTTTTTGTAGAAAACGAAAGAAAAATAATAGCAAAAGTCCCACAAGACTTACCCACTGGAAACAACGTTATAGAGCTCTCAACCGAAATAGGAGAAACTGAAGGAGCCGTAAGCGTTGAAGAGCCTCCTATTTATGCTGAGGTGCGTAACCCAAGCGGGTTGGGTTATGGAGATTTACTTACGCTTTCGAACGGCAAAGCCCTGCATAAAGTCAACAGAGTTGTTGTTTCAGGGATAAACGGTTTTATAAATGTAGATAATCTTACTAAACTTGGTAGCTCTGGCCTTTCTTTTGTGGTTCCAGTTGGCGCGTTAAGCAATAAACCAATTAAGCTCCAAAAACAAAGCGGATATTTTTCTCAAGGAGAATATATACAAACTGTTTTTGAAGAATACGAAACAACTGATAATTTAATTATCAATTCAACATACATCACGAATATAGAAACCGCTTCCGCTACGTATGGTAAAAACCTAAGAGTAAGTGGTATAAATTTATACGGTGCAAAAATTTTATTCAACGGGTATCCAAAAGGGCAAAACAATTATGTAGAAGCCCCTATCGTGAACACTGGAGAAACTTATGTAGATATTTCTGTTCCACGGGGCGTGATCGAGGGGGGTTTGATTTCCAGCGGTTACTCTGGTAATGTTAGCGGGATACATACTTCAAATAATAATTTCTATCCATTGCCTACAATATCAAGCATTGATTCGAGTAATTGGGTTGTTGGAAATCAAATACAGATAGAAGCAATAAACGCTACCGAAATGGTTCATACGATTGGCTTTACTGGTACTAACATTTTAGATTCTGGAAATAATGGTTTTTATTTTGTAAGCAATTCGTCTTTAGATTCAGATACTTCATTTAATTATTTTGGAGACATTTCGGTAAATAACTCCTCGCTTTTAGACTCCTTGGAAACTGGGGTAACTAAAATATCTGCAATAATAAATTCCACATTAGTGGGAAGCGGCAATCCATTTTTGATACCTTCTCAGGAAATTAATTCAAAAAATATTAATGACTACTTAAATGAACTATCTGGCAAAAACGCACTGCTAAATATAAACGAAATCACTGGCGAGCATGTGAATCTAACCTCTAAGCAACCAATAATTTTAGGCATAGACAAGCCAAGAACAAATAGGGACGATGAAATAACGATATCTGGGCAATACTTTACTACTGCTACGGGAGCAAAGCTTTACAACAACAGTGAAAGTTCAATTATTCCCATAAGTCAATTCGAGAAATCGAACAACCAATTACATTCAAAAGTTAATCTTGTCCAAACTGGGCAAGTATCAAATGGATACGAAGTAATGAACACTGTCAAAATTGATTTAGAAAATTTTGTATTCTCTGCTAAATCTGGAACAATAGAACTATTAAAATCATAACATGTCCAATACAATTACATTTATTAATTCGCCTCAAGCTTCGGGGATAACCCCAGAAGCTGGCTATAATGGCATAACATTTTCTATCAACGGGCAAAACTTATCTGATGTAACTGGCATGTCATTTATGAGCATGTTCCAAGACGAATACCCAGCTAATTTTAGCGTTGTTTCAGATACGCAGATTACGGGCGTAGTGCCTTTGTTAGATGGAACCTTGGGTCCGCATAAGGTAATAGCAAGAAACGAAGTTGGAAAATCAGAATTGTGTTGCTTTCATCCGTATATAGTTGCGTCTTCATCCACCCCTGTGGCATTTAATTCTCAAAGAAGATTCATTAAATACGCTTATAAACAAATAAACGACAGATATGGAATTAACTCCACGATTAATGACACGCCAAGTCAAACTCAGGGGTTCGAGGTTATGCAAATAAAAACCAAAGCGGAGCATCCTCATAATGTATTTGAAATAACCTGTGAATTAAGTCTGCAATCGGACTTTTGGGGAGCAGCCGTAATAGCCCTATTTAAAGATGACGAGCAAATCCCGCAAAAAGTTTGGAACTACCAACTTCTAGGAGCCGATATGGGACAAGTGGCTCGTCTAACATATTTAGTAGACTCAGTGGGCGATGTAGTAGATCACACATGGAGGATCAGGGTTGGCAAAACACACACCTCATACCCTTCTATATATATGAATAGAGGCCCAAGTAGTCTTTTTCCCTATTACGGCAAAACGTCTTCGTTTATGGCCATATCAGAAATAGAAAAAGAAACAGCCCAACATGTTATTTAAGGATTATTATGGATATTTTAAAAGTACTAGAAACTTTTTATAAAGAATACGAATGGGTTATTGGAAACAATGATTACGACAGCTTACATTGGGGAGATTCTAATGACGCGCCCAAGCCCACGTTAGAAGAACTGGAAGAAAAGTGGAACAATCAAAAATCCGAAATTGACAATGTAGAAATACAAAAAGAACGTCAATCCGAAATATTGGCAAATTGGCCTATAGAAAAACAATTCGAAGCGATTACTGAATTTCATATGGGCAGACCAGAAAAATTAGAAAATCTTACTTCCTATATCCAATCGGTTAAAGACAAGCTGCCTAAGAATTAAGCTTTAGCCTTGTTAATCCTTTCGATAAGCTCAAAGACTTTGACGTTGGGTATATCTTCGATACACTCTACTTCTTCTGCTTTTTCGTATTTTTCGTTTACCAGTTTCGACTTTAGTCGGTCAAAGGTAATCCCTTTGCTTTTCATTAAGCTTGATAAATGAGACTTTGGGTTAAAGTCTCCACTATTAACTGAAGTCTGACTTCCTTGGCTCATCGCTTTAGGGCTACCAATTTCGTCTTGACCAACAACATTGATCCTTAGAAAATTTCTCACACACCTTACGAAAGCTCTATTTTCTGCAATCGGCCCAAGGTAATCTGTGGCGAAGCTATTTGTATTAGCTGGAGAAGCGTCTCCTATAGCAGAGAAAGAAATCTCTCTCCCTTCTGTTTCGAAGTTTGGAATCCAATCGATTGTGCATGACGCGACAACGTAATCTCTAGATGGAGATTTCACATCGTAAGACACAGAAGAATAACCACGAACTTGAGATAGCTCTTTAATTCCAGCTAGAAGAATAAGGAGGTCTTTATCTTCCAATAGCGACACGTCTGATTCTTGAGTCCTTTGCCTGTTCGACACCAAGTGTTCTGCTCTGACCATTTTTCGCCAATCAATCATACCGTCTTCATTGAAAAGGTATTTAACTTTAGGTTGAACAATTAATCCATTGCTGTCTCTTTTGATCAACGATGGTTTTGTCGCCGCTTTTTTATTGTCACTCATATCTTTAGTCTAATGAATCCTTGGAAATTAGTCAAACTTTTTTACGATGTAATAGTCTTCTAAGCTCTCCCAGAAATCATCAGCATCTTCAACTTTTGAAAATGAAAAATCATTAATGTCTGAAGCTTTTTTATCTCTTTTTAGGTCGAAAACGCTATTGTAGACATTGCCATCTTGAAAGATTTTTTTTCTTGTTTTAAAGTGAAGAAAATCCATTGGGACTTCTTTGATTTTGTCCATGTCTTTATCAGAGGTTCTCCTTTGGAAAATGAATCCGTAATCAAGATATTTAAGTTTCATTTTGTCAAGCTTTTCTCCTTCCATATCCGTCATCAATGCGTGCTTGATCCCGTTTTCATGCAAAAACTTAACAAAATTCAAGTCTTCGTTTTCATCCAGAATATAAATTAAATTTTCTATATTTGGTTTTATGTAAGATAGCAAATCTGTATCGATTGGCTTTTCTGTAACAATCCCGCATTTACCCAATGAAGCTTGGTGAGCTAGAACTTGTTCGTTAAATTCTAAGTCCATACGGACGATCAATGTTACTTCAGAGCTTGTTTGCGCTGGGGAAGAAGGAACTGTCTGTATATTCATAGAAGAATAATTATCCCCAATGAATACGGTTTGATAAGGAATTTTATAATCAATGCCTAAAAGATCGAGGATACTTTGGGCTATTTTTTCTGGATAAATTTCATTGATAGTTTTTGGATTTTCCACGACAGAAAAAGACGGCTTTCTATCTTCACTAACCGATTCAAAAACTTTAGCGTTTTCTTCGTTAGACCAATATGGCCCCGAAGATGCAGCATATTGATTCGGACAAAGAACCACCATTTTTACCCCATAGTGAGAAGCTATAGAAGATTCGTAGTTGTTAACCCCCACATGTAGCATTGAGTTTTTCAAAATGAACGGCGTTTGGTTAAAAGACGCTGTTCCTTGTGTCCAAGTGCAGTTTCTAATCCCCCTATCAGACGCTTCTCCAATTTGTACAATGCCTATCCCTTCTTTGGAGAGGGGCGATTTAATATAGTCAACTACTTCATCCCAATAGTCGTACTGTTTTGATTGGCTTTCTGAGCTTGAGTGGAGGGTTATATATTTTTCTACTCCTACGGGGTAATATTGTTCGTATATAAACGGCTTATTAATCTTAACGCCGCAGTTCAATGCGTATGTTTCTAGTATGTGAGGCATTTTTAATTTTTAAGTTGTAAGCCTAACTTGTCTTTCCCGTTGTGGGAATAACACGGATGCCTTTGGGTATTTACGAAAGGCATAAAAGCTATTTCGAAATAGCCCATGTCTTCTCCACTTCCTTCTAAAAACGAAAAAGATTCCATTTGCTTAGAATACGGAAGCGTTTTGTATACATGAGGGTTAGCGCTAAGTATAGGAAAATACCGTGGTTGCGTAGCCACATAAAGATTATGTTCTGGATACAGGTCTTTTATAGACTCAAATAATGAAGTCGATAAAAATACGTCTTCCGCGCTTTCGGGCATTACATAAATTATTCTTTTTCCAGCATCATCTTCACCCAAAAGACTTTCGAAGTTGGTCATTACATCCTTCTCGCTAGAGTTCGCAGCGACTTGTCTAAAGTAACTCTCAATATGCTCTCTGGGGGTTCTCTTGTCTTTTATTTCTCGCTTCCAATATTTAAAACCATCATCATCTTTATCAATATCAGGCTCATTTAATATATTATGATATAAGTGAAGAATCCATTCTTCGTCATCTTCTATCTGAGGCATAACATAATTTGGGTTTTGATCGCCCCGTTCAAAAGAAAAGTCAAAATTAATTTTAGGTAAATTATCTATATAGTTTTCAATGAACCCACCTACAACTTTTGGTGAAAAATTGTTGACAACCCAATCTCTCGCTTTTCTTCCCATGTCAGCTTTTTTATTGGGTTTCATTTTGTAAACCTTTTCAAGCTGCTTCGCTATGGAATTTGGATTAGTGGAGGCTTTAATAAATTCTGTGCCGTGCTCTCTATACTCTGACCAATCTAATGACAAAGAACAAGCTTCGTCTTTGCACATTTCTGCTCCGCAAGAATAATCAGTGACGAGCGTAACTAATTCTGTAAGCTTTGCTTCTTGGATGGGAATTTCTTGACCTCCAGACGTAAATGGGTGACAATAAACATCCATAAGGTTGTATATTTCATTAAGCTGTTCTTCCGTTACTCCATAGCCAACGCTCGTTGTTCCCATCGATTTTTGAGCTTTGCAGTGAGGGCAGTCCTTTTCTTCTCCTTCGAATGGAGCGACTGAATATTTATGACAATTTTTACAAACGTAGGTCGTTAATATATCTGACTTATCAACGTTATACTCGTCAGCCAACTTCATTATGTTCCAACCTTCTCCAAAATGCGTATGGAGAAGAAGCTTTCCGTTTGCGTCTCTATTCCTGTTTTTCCATTTTTTGAAACCTTCTAATAAATTTGGAACACTTTTCCTCAACTGGTTACGAAATACAAAACCAACTACATATTCGTTTTCGTCTATTTGGTTTTCTTCCCTAAGTTGTTTGCGTCGTTTATCACTTAACCTTTTAAATAGTTTTGGATCAACAATACCGTGAACCGTGCGAACGTGATCATGACCCATTTCATTTAAAACGTCTGTAGCAAAACTGCTCCATATCCAATAGTGTTTTACTTTCTTTGCGGCTTCTACTGCTGTTGGTAGAATTGGTAAAGAGTCTAACGTTGTCCAAATTATTGAATTGATCTTGTTAAACCAAGGCTTTTTTATAGAAAAATCTACGCCCCAAATATCCTGAACAGCCATATATACATCTGGCTTCTCTTCTTTTATGACTTTATCAAGGTAATACTCACCATAAGAAGCCCTCTTAGACATGTGAGGGTCTTTATTTAGCATTTCTCGTTCCCTTGGATCGTCAGGCAAACACCCTATAGATTTCCAAGGGGTCTTTTTTAAAAAAGGTTCGGAATAAGGAGTGCCGCAGCAGTAATGAACGATTTCATATTTATCTGTTTCGTACAGATACTTAAGCAAGGCTCTTGCGTTTCTGCCAAATCCAGTTTTACCAAGCGAAAAGTCGCTTTGAAAGAGAATTTTCTTTTTACTCATTTACCAAGGGTCTTCTTCGTCTGCTTTTTCTTGAGCAGGAGCATTCGATTGCTGTTTACTTTGTTGTTTTGCTTGATACTCTGCTTGCCGAGCTTCGTATTTTGCATCTTCGGACGCAAAGTATTCGTTAAGCAAATATTCAAGATGCTTTTTGAGGTAAAAAGCTTCATTGTAATAAAGCGAAACCCTGATGGACTTTTTTTGAGTTGAATCTTCTTTTGGCTCTTGGGTAATGTTGTAATGGAAACCAGATTTATCTCCACTTTCCGCGTAAGAAAAACCAACTTTAGTTACGTTTGTTGAAGAATGATAAGCGCTGAAGTCCTTTTTGTTTTCGATAGCAAAAATAATATCTGAAATTTCTTGTGGACTATATTTTACTGTGATTTGGCTGTCCTTGTTTACGCTGCCCTTGCGTCTTTTTTCGTCCCACGAGGCTTGCTTGACCATTGTGCCAAAAAATGACCCGTCAGACTTATTGAGGTAGAAGCTACAAGCCCCACCACTCACCTTCGAATTAAGTTTGTAGAACTGAATCATGTTTATTATATTACTTCAATCTTGGTTGTGTGTCAACTTTTAATTGCCTTCAATTCAGAAAGCTTGGTAAAAACCTTCGTATCTTGAACGCTAATCATATCAGCAAATATAGCGTCTTCAAATTTTTGCCCTTTTACAATTACAATATTAGTTTTCTTGGGGAACCCGCCGTTTAGGCTTTCGCACTCATCCATTTTATCCTTAAAAATGAGGGTGGGCAAAAGCCCTGTTTCATCAGAGATAACCGCTTTGAAATACTTATTGCCGTTTTTTGATTTTCCTTTGTAAGTGTCTTCTATCCGTCCTACAAAAATAGCCCTAGACCTAAATGGCATTTCTCCAATTTCCCTAATCGAAGAAAGGTCTTCTCGTCTTTGGGAGAAGATGTCTTTCAAGGATTTGTTGTAAGTATAACCTAAAAGCATTTTTTCGTAATACCAATTCGCAAAGCTTTCAGATTTACTATTAAGTATATATATGTCCAAATATGGTTTATATTTCTTTTTTATTGTTTCGTACCTAGAGTCTTTGATTATAACTTTCCCCTTTTCGTCTTTGAACTTCATCAAGAACTTGAGGATTTCAACTAAATCATAATCCATTTGCTTTGCAAAGTTCATAACGTATCTGCGTTCCCTATCCGTCAAAAGGTTCCACAGTTGGGCCTCTAGTACGACTTTGCTGCGTGACTGCTTAAACCCTTCTAAAGCCCCAGCTTGGATAAGAGCAGAAAGCACACCTATGTTCAACTTGGATTCTTTAGCGGCCATAAATACTTCGAACTTATCAGAATAAGTATTTTTAAAGTTATTTATTTTTTCAATTGACTTTTCAGAAATACCTTTAATGGATAAAAGACCAAATCGAATATCATCACCTTCGATACTAAAGTCCATTTCAGAACGGGTAAGATGAGGTGGTAAAAGTTTTATGTCAAACTCGCTCATCTCCGTATGAATTTTAGCAATTTCACTAATTGGGTCGGGCTCATGACGAGTCATCTTCAATAAGCTTAAGAAAAATTGTTGTGGATATTTAAATTTAAGGTAAACTGTCGCAGCAGCTAAAGCGGCATAGCTCATACTGTGAGACTTATTAAAAGAATAATTAGCTGAATCTTCCAGAATTTGCCAGAGGATATCGCCAATTTCTGGGTCTAGTTTATTCTCTTTGATTTTATCTGAAATTTTGTTTTTCCACTTTTTAACTTCCGCCCTCTTTTTCTTGCCAACAATCCTGCGTAAAATTTCAGCTTCATCGAGGGTGAACCCGACTTTATTAGCCATTTTCATTAGCTGCTCTTGGTAAAGAGCTACGCCACCCGTTTCTTTTAAGGTATCATCAAAGAACGGATGGATAGGTTCGTATGTATCACTATTTACGTACAAAGCATATTGATCGACGAATTGCATCGCGCCCGGCCTAGCTAAAGCAAGAACCGCACTTAATTCTTCGATGTTTTTTGGCATGACTTTTTGGCAAACTTTGTAATTTGTATCGGCTTCAATCTGAAAACACCCGTGAGGCGTTTTTAAGTCTTGAAGCTGCCTGTAAATCAATGGGTCATTCAAGTCTAGTTCATTCAAACTTAGCCCAACCTGTTTACATACGTCATCTACAACAGAGACGCTGCGAAGCCCTAACAAATCAAGTTTAACATTAAAAATAGAAATCCAATTCATATCATACGAAGACACTGAAGAGTCTTTCGCTGAAGTTAATTCTGCTGGGCAAGAATCCTCCATCTTCTCGTAAGAAAGGGAGATGGCAGAAGGGTGTACCCCTTTGTTTTTGATTAGACCGCGAAGCTTAAGCGCTACCTTATAAGCTGTTTTATTATCATCACACCAATCACGAAACTTATCTTCTTCTTTATAAGCCTCTTCGATGTCCATAACTTGCCCAAATGTTTTAGGTATAAGCGCTGATACCCCATTCATTTCGGTTTCGTTTTTCTCAGCAACAATTTTACCGCATTCTTTTATCAGCAGTTTACCACTGAGCGTGTTCATGGTAATAATCTTAGCGGTTTTGCCTTTGAATTTATTTTCTAGATATTGAATTACCTCTTGTCGCCTATAGTAGCAAATGTCTAAATCTACATCGCACATCAAAGACCCATCAAGGTACGTTACCCCATCGACAACTGTTTTTTTAGCACGAATTTTTGAAACGAATCTCTCAAAATATAAATCGTGTCTAATCGGGTCAACGCCCGTTACCCCAATCAAAAATAACACCAAGCTCCCAGCGGCAGACCCACGCCCTAGTCCAGTTGGGATATCGTTTTCTTTACAGAAATTGATCACATCCCATACCAATAAAGTATAGTCAATAAAACCGAGTTCTTTGAGGGTGTTTAATTCATATTTAGCTCTTTCTACGTATTTGTTGTAAAGCTCAGAATCTTTCTCGACGTTTAATTGGTTAAAGCCTGTGAGGCACAGCTTGCGTAAAAAATCAAAATTGTTACAGTCCTCACTTACATGAAGCCTGTGCTTGTAGGTGTTATCAATCTCGAATTGAGGCAGTCTTACGCCGTGTATATCAAGATCATAGTCTTTGAATTTTTTTTCGAATGTTAAAGATCGATTTGCCATTTAAGTTTTTCCCAAATTTTAACATTAAGCCCTAAGTCGATTAAGGCATTATGAAGATTAGCGTAGTCATGGTCTATGTCAAATTCTTTACCCAAGGAAGTCATGTTTGTTTTTATTCCTTTTTGCTTTCTGTGATAAGCTATGTATTGGTATTCCGCCAGAGAGTCTCCATTCTTAAAGGGTATGCCCATTTTAACCCCTCTCGCTATAGCGCTCGTGTCAATCATTTTGGGGTAAAGATGCTCTGAAGATTTGCCAAGTAATTTGTAATAATCCTTAATTAAATAAACATCGAAGCCTATAATGTTATGACCAACAATATAGTCTGCGTTGTCCAGCCAGTCTTCTATAGTTGGAAAGGCTTCTTCTGGGGCTATACCTAGCGAATCAACGGTCTTCTGGCTGTATCTCGTAATTCTAGCAGCGCCTTCGCTAATTTTTAAATCTGTATCCCATTTTATGTAAATGTCTTTCTCCGCAACTTTTTTGCCTCCTTTTACTTTAATCATAGCGATCTGCCAAGGCAGATTATGGCAAGAATTCAAGCAAAGGTTGAGGGTTTCGCAGTCGATGAATACGAAAGTTTTTTCTTTATCGAATCTGAGTAGATGTTCGTCCATTACCTATGTATCCTATAGCTATCTTCGTCTCTGTGGAAGGTGCTTATTTCTATCAGTTCTAATTGCTCAAGAGCTTCTAGCTGATGGGCCGTCACCCTGTCAAGCTCGTAAGTTTCCCCCTCGTTAACAACAACGGTTTCCAAAGGTTCGCCTTCACTAAGGTTAAATAGATGAACCGCAAGGCTACCTTTCAAAACATAAAATGTTTCGTGTTTGCTAAGATGAAAATGCATCGAGGACTTATAGCCTTTGTCGATGGTTAAAATTTTACCACAATAATTTTCAGCTTGGTTATTAGCCATCCAGAGTTCTTGCCCCCAAGCTTTCTTTACAATTTTAGGTTTTCCTGCGTCCATGTTCATAGTTCGAATGGGTCTTCGGTTTCTTCGGTAGTTATAAGCTCTGCCCCTAAAGAAGAGAGCCAAGTCTTGTATTCTGATTTTGAATAAAACTTCCATCCGTCGCCTTCGGATAGATTGTATACGTAAAATTGAGAAAGGTTTTGGAGGTAAGCGACTATAAAAGCATTTACATTTAACTTATCGGCTACATATGTAATGGTTTGCTTTTGGGAGTCCCTGTTTGTAAACCTATCAATAATAGCATCGAAGTACTTTTGAACAGGCCGTCTGTCTCCATCTACCCTAGTTAGTTCTAAAATTGCTACTGGCACTAATTTACCCCCAATAGCTCTCCATTCAACTTGGTCTACGTCAGTAGTATACAGCCCCCTAGCTTGTTCAAGCCTCCAAGACCTGTATCCAAGAGTGCGATCCTCTCGGTCTTTTCGTTGACGCCCTTTCCCGCCGTGTTTATTTGTTACTTTAACTAGCATTTGCTTCACTCCAACTTTCCAAGCAAAACTCATTACTCGTCATGTGCTCTAAGTTTGGCTTATCTAAGGTTGTTCTTTTGTTTATGCATCTGAATGTCAGATACGCTTTAAAGTCTTCTTTTTTGGGGTAGAAAATACTCTTTACCTTCAGTGTTTCATGAGTACCATTAACATACTCTTTCAAATGGTTTTTAATCAGAAAGTTAAAAGGTATATCATTTTCCTCTTCAAAAAAAACTAAATTTTTAGCAAATCCAAAGTCAGGAACGCAGACCGCTCCATGAAGCGCATTCCTATGCAAAAACGAATCGTAAAATGGTACAGCTAAAGTTAAATCTTTATCATTCCAATGTTTTGCTAAGGCTTTATAATCAGTACGCGGTTGATAATAAAACCCTTCTTGAGAAGCTTGTGTGGAAATTTTAATAAGCCGCTTATACCCTTTTTGATTATTAGCGAATATAACAACCTTGGATGTCTTGTTGAGTGAGTCTTCGTTTTTTTCTTTTAGATCGCCGCACACGTTCAACCTCAATCCAAATCGAAAGTTTAACTTCGATTCTTTTGAATTAATATATCCTTGTAAAAAGCCGCTCATTGAATCTTCTACTAAATATAAATCTTTAATGCCAGCTTCCTTGCATAAATCAATAATTGATTGAGGCCCGTTTTTCATAGACGAGCCTTCCTCTTCTAGCGTAAGTATCGACTTACCAATAGAATAATGAGATTTAAAAAGTGGCGTCATTACCAGTCAAATGGGTCGTTAGGGTTTTTTTCCGCGTTTGAGGAGTAGAACCTTGGGCATCCTTCATACTTTCTTATTTCTATGGTTTGACCTTTTTTCTTTTTGGGAAGGTCATCTTCTTCATATGCAGTTTGAAGTATTCTTGAATCTTTGTCAAGCAAAACGTAATAGTCAAAGGGTTTTTGATACGGGCAAATCCACCCACTTTTAGCTGGCCCACAGAGCCAATGAACTTTAGGGTTATCTTTTGCGTAATTTGATTTCGCAAGCTCTTCTGTAAAATTGTTTATTTGCTCATAAATATGAGACAGATAATATTCAAATCCACGAAGTTGATCATCTGTAAATTCAAGCTCTTGAACTGGTTGACGAGGAAATCTTAAGAAAAGAAACTGGACTAAACGCTTTTTAACTTTTGGCCAAAGGGTTTTCGCGGCCAAAGAATACATCATGGCTTGAGGGTTTGAATCTAGCTCTTCCCCTCTGAATTTGCTTTTGCTTGATTTATAATCAATGATACTTACAGCGCCTTCCTTTTTGTCAATGGCGTGTTTGTCTATAAAGCCAAGAATTCTGTAAGGCGGATTTTCACTTACTATATCAAACTTTTGCTCTGCTATTCCAAGAGCTTTCCCTTTGCAGTAAAAATCATTTTTAAGGCCAACAAGAACCATCTTCTTGATCATGTCGTAGTTCTCTTGGGTATGAGCGCCCTCTCTGGTTAGGTGCTTGTTGACTAACCTGATAATAGAAGGGCTCGACTCCAAATCGTTGGCCTTCATAATTGTATCAAACAAAGGCTTTCTGCGTTCTTCTAGCAAGCATTCAAAAATAAGGTGACAGATAGAGCCTCTGATGGCTCCATCATTCGTGCTGTCTGGCAGCTTAAGGTGATATTTACACCAGTATAACCAAGAGCAATTTTCTAGCGTCTTGATTCTAGAGGCTGATAGATATTGTTTGTTTTCGCCCATAATAATAATTCCTCCTTGTTCATCTCCCCGAAGTCGTTCTTGTCAGGCAATATAACCTGAACTTGGTGAGGATCAAAGTAATTTAGTAATTTTTTTTTGGCTTTTTCGCTTGCCATATTTCCTGCGTTATTGTCTTGCGAGTCATTGTTAAATGAAACCACCAACCTTTCTAGGTCATATCTGAGGAATAGGTTTAAAAGGGCCGTAGGAATATCTAGCCCAAAAGATACAACAATGTTTTTGACATTGATATCCCATAACGCAAGCATGTCGCCTATGCTTTCGACGATGACAACTTCTTTTTTCTCTTTAATTATTTCATAATTTAAAAAGAGTGGATATTTCCATTGGAACTTGTCTCCAATCAGCTTCCACTTTGGCCTATTGGTGTTATTGTGTAAGTCTCTACCCGCAACACCCACCAAGTCTTCCTTTGCATTAAAGATGGGGAATACATATCGATTTGCCATTTTTCCTTCTCTGACTATACCCCCTTTAAACTCAGAAACTGTATATTCACTTATCCCTCTGTCTATCCAATAATCATGCTCTGGAGATAATTTGGCCAATACAGATTTGGAAAATGTTTTTTGTTCTTTGAGTTCGGGTTTTGCTTGTATTGAATCAGAACTAATCCCGCCATGATTTCCAACCCAAGTTTTTGCTTCGTTGATAGATTTTAAATTCAAAGATATTTGGACTAAATCTTCAAAGCTACCACTAACGTTCCTAGCAAAATCAACGAATCTACCATTGTGTTTGTTTATGCGTAAGACGGTATTGTTGTCAGACTCTCTGTATATAGGTCTAGCTCTGTACTCCTTGGCGTTCTCCTGTATGTTGGAGTAGCCAAGTTCGTACAGCATATCTTTAATATTAACGCTCATAATACAGACTCACCATCATTCCTACGTCTATCATTAAGCTCGTAGGTTTCTCTCGCTCGTTCACATATGTGATGTAAAGAACCACACTCCTCTATGTTAAAATTTTCAACAGAAAAATTAAGGTAATTCATGACATACCTTTCAGAACCGTCAGGGAATCTTCTTCGTAAGAAGTCTTGATGCCCCATAGCGTCTTTACCTTGAAACCTTGTCTTTAGCGGAATTAGCTTGTGTGTTCCAAAGTCTTCTCCATCTAAAGCGATTTCATCTAGCGTTTTGCGTCTGAAAATAGCTGTAAATGCAGCATACCATTGGAGTCTATCTGACAGGGAAATAGCAGAACTATCATCAACCAAGCTTGCTCCCGTGCGGTTTCTGTTCTCTCCTGTTCTATTGAGTTGCATAGCGGTGAGCAACGGAGCGTTTACTTCTTCAGCGATCTCTTTTAATCGACTGATTTTCTCTCCAATAGCTTGATACTCTGCCCAATTTTGCCCTACTTTTTCTCCAGTAAGCTTAACGTAATCATAAACGATTAAACACTTGTTGCCTCTGCCTACTTCATTGTAATACCACCTACGAATTAAAGAGCATATTTGGTCAATGTTCTTATTGCTTACGTGATAATGAAAATAGTCATTATTTTTCTTTAACAGTTCTTCTGCTGCTCTAACTTTTTCGTAATATTCTGGAGTCTTTCTCCAGTTGCCAGTTTCAAGATACCAAGTCGGCACACCAGTCAAAGAGGAAACAATTCTCCATTTAATTTCTAGCGTTGTCATTTCCGTGTCGAGCACTAGGGCTTTTACGTTATTCTTCGCCGCTGATTTAAAACAGATGTCATTGAGCCAAGTAGTTTTGCCTTCGCCCGGTCTGCTAGCAATAGCATAAACATGCCCACTCTTGAAGCCTCCATAAAGCCTGTTAAATTCTGGGTATGGGGCAGAGAATCCGCTTTCGTCGTCTGGGTTATTTCCAGAATCTTCTACTAATTCTACTAAGCCATCGGTGATTCTTTCTGGCTTATCGCTATCTGAATATGATGAAATCTTATCATTGTAAATGGAATCGCAAGACGCAACTATGTCGTCGATTGATTTATCTCCGTTTGATTTTATTTCAGATTTAAGTTTATTAGCTGTTGTTTCAATTTCCCTTCGAATCCTGTATTTAATAAGCTCTTGACACGCTTTGATTGTCGCGTCTTTTGTGATTTGGGTGAAAGCAAGGTTTTCTATGTAGTCATAGATGTTAATATCATCTTTAAACGATACCCCCAACTCTTTGATTTTTGTTGCGAGAAGAACCTTGTCTATTTGCTCATTGGAATACGAGCAGGATTTGATTACGTTGTATATTGTGTAGTGAACGTCGTTGTAGAAATCTTTTTCAATTACAAAACCATCTATTTCTGCGAATAAATCTGGATATTTGATTAATCCTCCTAAAACGTGACGTTCAATCTGTAATGAATAAATGTCACTCATGCAACGAGGTTAACACTATCTTGAAGTTTAGTCAAGACCTATTCTTCGTCTTCTTCAGAATCTTCGGGGTCTTCGCCTTCTTCGCTAATTTCCTCTTCAGAATCATCGATTTCAAGCTCCTCCTTCATAATGTCAACGGTTACTTCGAGATTTATCGCTTCAACCGCTAATACCCAGTTGTTTATATACTGTTGTAGGGCTAAGGCTTTTGCTGGGTCTTTGAAGTGACTAGAAACAGAAGGCATGTTGTTTTCATTAAACGCAAATAAGATAAATCCGCCATTCGCGCAATCATTGATTTGTCGCAACACAGGCTTCGGTATTTCAAAGGGCTTCTTGTTCGACATCTTATTTATTTTTACACAATAGATAGCCCATAAGTCTCCCTAAAGAATGACAAAGATAAATTTGGAACATCCTTTTCGTAAATATACATAATTACAAAACCATTAGATTCTAACCAAGCCGCTTTTTGAGCGTCTCTCTTGATTGAGTCTAGGTATTTTGCCCTCGAATTATCGTGAAAAAACTTGTTAAAAGACTCGTGCTGCTGCCCTTGAACTTCTATAGCGATTTTCTTAGTAGCATTGAGGATATCTACTTTGAGTCTTGTCCCATACACTGGAAACTCTTCGTACACAATGTGACCCCCCCAATAGGGTTTAAAAAATTGCTTTACGTTAAATTGGAGTTTAGATCGGGACTTTTTATTCCAATCTACTTTAAACTTTGTGACCGTTCTGCTTCTGGGTCTGCCATGTATATCAAGCAATTTCATTAAAATTGGTGGAAGCGGCGGGAGTTGAACCCGCGTCTTTAGAACCATCGGCTCAAATGTGCTACAAGCTTAGTCGGTTTATTTGCGATACGTGTCTGTCACCGACAACTTCACGTAAAGTTTGGTCTATCTTTTTTTAAACTACTGGAGACTCAACCAGACTCAACCAGTGTTTTGCTCGCTGTCGTCGCCCTACATCTTTAACGAGCATCCAGAGTAGGACGTGGCGGGACTATGCCGCCATTTGGAGGGCTTCCTCCTCAACGTAACCGAACTGAGCGAGAATCTCGTCAGCCTCGGCTACCGAAGGAGCCATCTCCATGTCAATGTTATCATTGGCATGTGTGTTTTTAATGGGTGTTTAAAGAGGCCAACCATCATCCTCTGCTTGCAATTTAGCGTAAGACCCTAAATCGAATCCAGTACGCTCCCATAAATTCATTTACACATCAAAGCTGTCCCATTAACCCGTAATCATAAGAAATAATCCTACCATCATCCTCTACGGAATCGGCAACTTCTATTGCTCCAGTTTTGTGTTTTACGTTGTTGGCGTCAAGTATTTCAATAATTTTTTCTATAGAGTATCCTTTTCTCCTTAAGGTTCCATTGATATGCAATTCCCCTATAAAGTTTTCAATGGGGTAATCGAAACTAAAATTGTGAAGAATTTCATGCTCAGAACACTCGCAGTCCATTTTTAATAATTTACATTTTTCAATTTTGTTTTCTTTGAAAATGTCATCTAACGTTGTGGATTTAGCCTTTGCTAATTTCATGTATTTTGTTTCGTTTGAGCGTAGAAAATCTGTTACGTTTGCGCCTCCAGTATTAGATATTGGTTGGCACAGGGTAACGTCTCTACCATTCGAAGTCACAGCTAAGTTAAATACTTCTACGTTGGACACGTTGTTGGCTTTTAAATTCTGATTGAAGGTTTCAAAATTATTTGGCATAGGTTCATAAGCGTAGATTTTTAGATTAGGAAAAAATTTAGCATAAAAGATGCTAACTACCCCACAATGCCCACCAACATCAATCATTATGTCGCCGTCTTGCGCTTTAAAATTCTCTAATGTATATGCTGGTAATTCACCAGTCGCAATTCCACCTACCGCAAAAGATTGTGGCGTAGAATCTGACAGGGTAATAGAATCTTCCCTACCGTCGCTCCAACGAATTTTATAATCATTAAACATTATGCTTTTTTTAGTGTTTCCCTAAACTTCTTAAAAAGAAATTTTCCAATATCCTCGTTTTCCTCAAAGTATTTTCTAAGATTGTCCATGCCTTGATGTTGTTTTTTGAGTTCGAACTTCGTTTTTTCTTTTACTTCTTTAATTAATTCGTCAGATATTGTAACCCAAGCCCCTTTGGCTTCTGCCATTTCAAACTGAAGGAGCATGTCTACAACCTCGTACTCAGCCCAAATACTTTTGCCATTTGTTCTTCCGTAGCGAATTGGGTATTTAACTATTGCGCCTGTTTTTTCATTTGGGGTTTTTCTAAAAACAACTTTACACCAATGCCCAAGCGCATCACCTTTGCCGTTCGGTTGGGTGCTTATGACATCTTTGTTATACCTCTCTTGGAATTCTAAAATCCAATCACTATAGTGAAGTAAAGCGTTGCCTCCAGAAGCATTTGTAAGCCTTGGGTCTGTTTTTTCATAAGGGTTGATAGAAACTTTCGTGCGTACTTGCGAGATCATAAAACATATATGTCCTCTAGTAGCCAATCCTAAAGCCATTCTCTTTAAAAAATCAGAACTAAGCAATGAACCCCCCGCAACCTTGATCGCCTCATCTGCTCCTTTGTCTAGGTCTCCACGAGGAACTAATGCATCCATAGAGTCAATTATAAACATATACCTATAGTTCTCTGGGTTACTCTGAACCATGTGTCTAATAAAATCAATAACAGATTCATAAACATTGCTTTTATAAGTAAACCATTTTTCATCGCTTTGATCGATTCCAGCACGTTCAAGCATGTCACTAGATAGCCTACCTTCAGCTTTGATATAGATAGCCATACTGTTATCTTCTTTTTGAAAATTTTTAGCAAAAGCTAAGGCACATGAAGTTTTTCCACCCTCTGAAACACCAGAGGCTCTAATGATGCCTGGTCTGATGCCTCCACCCATTTCAATGTCAAGCAATAAACTTCCGCTAGACACGCAATAAGTTCTCTCTTCTTCAAAGTTGTAATGATCTCCAGAATGGGACTTTAAATAGGCTTCTATCTGGTCTTTTGGGGAAAGTCCCGAAACGTCTTTTTTCGCTCTAGGCATGGGTAATTTTAGTATTTTTTCTTAAGAAAGTCAAGGGTGGACTTAGGCTTGCGGGGTTTCGTTCGTTCTTTATCTTCTCCTATTTTTTCCTCTCCAACTTCTGCTGTTTCTACTTGTTTTAGGTTTAGGGAAGCTTTAAGCTTGCTTGTCTTAAGGAATAGCTTGCCCTCTTCTGTAAGAAAAAAACTCAATGAAGCTAGGCGTTTGTGCTCAAGAGAAAGCCAAAAGGACGCATCAGGTTCTAATTTAATGAGCTTTTGGGCAATCTTAATCTCTTTGCCCCAAGATAAATTTTTATTGTGACCGCAAAAACGGTTTACGATCAACTGGCACTTTGCATGAGTCGTATTTTTAGCCACGGGATTATTGTGGCTTAATCTTAGCTGAAAGTCAATACTTATTTGTTTCTTCCTCTGAGCATTTAGGTACTAGTTTATATGGCTTCATGCTCCTAAGAGCAAAGCTGCCACCTAGAGATTGATATAGTTCATTGGGGGGAACTATTGCGAGATAAGGGAAAACATTAAAGATTTTTTCCTTCAAGATAACATTTACTCTTTCAAAAACCTCTTCATAAGATATTGAAAGGGGTAAGTATACATGGGGATAGATACCCAATGGAACCATGAAATTAGGATCACAAAACCCTTTCTCTTGACACTGAGCCGCTAAAATGACAGCGGGTATTCCATATGTAAAGGCAAAATATTGAAACCCACTAGCAATGCCTACAAAACATTTAGCCTTACTAATGTAACTGGCTATCTCAGAAATTGGCCCCATTAGAATCTCTATATTATCGTGTTTTTCCGCAAAGCTATAAAACGAAGGGTTTTTCTCGACTATTACGTAACACTTTATATAACTGGAAAATTTTAAAATTAACTTTTCTATATCTTCACTACTTAAAACATTGGCATTTACATCGGAAGAAGAGTCTAAATGAAAAACTAAAAAATCGTCTTTATCTTTGCACTCCAATTCTATTTCGGGCTTAGGAAAATAATAATATCTAGAATACCAATCAAAATCATAGTTTTTATATTCAGAAATAAAAAACGTTGGGGTTAACTCGTAGAATTTATCATACCCTTTCATCTCTTCTAATATTTCTTTTGGAGAATTGACTAAATGTTGAGCGCAGTTAACTGGATTGCCATGCTCAGATTTTATCCAACATAATGAATAGGGCAAATCTTTTCTTGGGATAAATTTTACTTCTTTATAAAAACTGGGAAAAAATTCCCTCAATACATTTGCTGGGTATTCTCTTGCGCAATATGAATAACAAGTTATTTCAGCATTTTCGTATTTTTCCATGATACTAGGGATGAGCCTGTTCATTGCTAGGTGATCCCCTAGATTTCCAGCTATTCTTACTGCTATTTTTTCCATTTGGATTTAGATTAAATTGATGTCATACTCTACCATTTTGCGGACCAGTCCTTCGAAAGAGGTTTTTCTTTTCCACCCAAGCTCTTTTTCAATTAGAGACGGGTCTCCCATAAGTAATTCTACTTCTGCTGGCCGATAGAAATCGGGGTTAACTTTTACGAGAGTAACAACGCGTTCTTTGTCGCAGCGAATGAATTTTTCGTCTACGCCTTCTCCTTCCCATCTTCCGTGTATACCCGCAGCGACAAAAGCTTTCTCCACAAACTCTCTAATAGAGTGGGTTTCTCCGCTTGCCAGCAAATAATCTTTTGGGGCTCTTTGGTTAAGCATCAACCAAACCCCCTCTACAAAGTCTTCGCTATCACTCCAGTCTCTTTTTGAGTCTAAGTTGCCCAACTCAATGGGGGCAAAATCTACTGGGTCTCCTTGGCGGGCTCTCCATTTATTTACGTCTCTTAATTCGTTATGGATTCTTGCCACTCCTTTTGTAATTTTCCTTGTTACAAACTCTTCTCCGCGTTTTGTTCCTTCGTGATTAAATAAAATTCCATGTACGGCATACATTCCATATGATTCTCTATATACTTTTACTATATGTCTTGCTGCTGCTTTTGAAGCACCATATGGGCTTCTAGGTTTAATCGGGTGAGATAGGTCTTGCGGGCAATAGTCAACATCACCAAACTCTTCACTACTTCCAGCGCTGTAAAATCTACAATTGGGTTGAAATTTTTTGATTGCGTCTAGGCATCTCACCACACCATTGGCGTTTGTATCCATCACATGCAGCGGCATGTCCCAACTGATTCCAACAAAACTGTTGGCCGCAAAGTTTATGAAATAGTCGGGTTGAATTTCTTTGACGAGCTTTTCGATGCTAATTCCGTCAGTAAGGTCTCCAAAAACAAAACGAAACCTTTCATTGTTTTTAAACTTTTTTGTGTTTTTGAAGCTTGGCGTAGCCGAGCGCCTCATCATTCCATAGATTTCATAGTCTGTGTTCTTCAGAAGGTATTCGGCCATATTAGCCCCATCTTGTCCTAAGATTCCTGTGATAATAACTTTTTTCATTTATAAAACTCCTTTATTAAAAAACATATTTGTTTAACTTGCCCTTTGGACAAGGTTGGAAAACTCGGAAGCATAATGCACTGATTATATAAAACTTCTGCTTTGTCGCATTGAGAAACGTGTGAATAGTGTTTGTGGTGATTCATTGGGGGAAACATGGGTCTAGATTCATATCCATTTTCGAAAAGGAAATTAGACAATAACTCTCTATCCGATTTCAACAATTTAATCGCAAACATCCAGTCAGAATGGACAGTATCATCTTCGACTTTTTGAAGAGCCACCTCTTCAACCGTAGCAAGCTCTCTTTTATAGTTCGAAAAGGTTTCAGATTTTAGGTATTTTATAACGTCAATATCCTCCAATTGTCCTTGAAGAACTGCTGCGGCTAAATTAGTCAATCTATAATTATAACCCATCTTGTCGAATACATATCTCTTCGAAGAAACCCCTTGGTTTTTTACGGAATTTAGATATAAAAACAAATCTTCATCATCTGTAACAAAAGCGCCACCTTCTCCAGAGGTAATTGTTTTATTTGCAAAAAAAGAAACAGAGAATGCCATACTGGCTTTTCCGCTATACAAAGTTTCGTATCTTCCAGTAAACCCTTCGCAATTGTCCTCCAAGAAAACAAAGTCTTTATATTTTCTTTTTAATAGGGGAACGTTTATTATGTTGCCAACGTTGTGAACAATTAAAAACGCTGTGTCTTCAGGGGAGATATTTAAGTTGTCAAGCACTGAAAAATCTGCATTCCAAGTTTCGAGATCAGGGGGTAAAACGATAAACTCGTAATCTGTTGACATCTTAAACGCGTTCCAAGCCGCAACGTACACGGAGTTAGGAACTACAAGCTTTTTAATATTTGGGTGTTTGTACTTTAGCCCAATAGCTAAAAGATGCGTAGCTGAAGTGCCGTTGTTGGTAAAAATAACAAAATCGCTATTAAATTTTTCTTTAAATCTTTCCTTGCAAGAATCAAGGAATTTACCTTGACTAGAAATCCAGTTGGACTCCACGGCTTCATTTACGTATTTTTTTGAATGCCTAGACTCATACGGTTTGTAAATTGGAACTATCATAGTACTTCTTTAACTTTTTGAAAACAATCATCGAAATTTGCATAATGCATGTTATTTTTATATTTTAGTCTAGATGTGGACATTGGAGTGTTAATTTGGGTATTTATTTCAATAACGGGAAGATCATCAAAAAAGTAAACCAAAGTCGAATTACCAGAGTTAGAAGAAATAAACCCGCTTGAGTGCTTCACTAACGTATAAGTATCATATAAACTTTCGCCTAAATAATTAATTGCCCCGCTGATTTCTGGGTCGTTTTTGCCTCCAACTATGGCTGACTCATACCCCTTGCCCTTTAATAGCAATATTAAATCTTCATAAAATCTTACCGTTTCTTCTGAAAAAACTTTTCCTGTAGCAGAATGCTCAATGACAATGTATTTTTCATTTGGTATTTTGCTTTTAAAATTTGTCGTATCAAGATGATTAATGGAATGTTTTATGGACGGGTCTCTACTAACTCCAGTTCCTACATAGAATGGATCGCAAAAAGTAGATTGGCTATTTGGGTTTCCCATTTGTCCATATACATGATAAGCACAGACAATCTCGCTCAGATTAATTTTGTTGTGATGACTTTGAAGTAAGAAGTCTAACATGTCGGATATTATGCTGTATATAGCCATGCAATAGCCGCAAGGAATTCTGAATTTATTATTTCCAATTATTCCGTTTGATATAGCTTTAAAAGAAGTTTCATCTTTGTATAAATCTTGCACGAGCGGGTTACACAGCCAATATATTTTAGTGTCATCATTCACTCGGAAGATTCTTTTCTCCATTTTTCCCCCAGGAGAAGGCACTACGAATTCGCCTTTGTTTTGAATCAAGTTCTGGATGAGCAATTTTGTATGAATTGAGTCTCCATTACCAGCGAACTCAGAAATAATTAACGAATTTTCTGAGAAATTAATTTCGCTAAAAGTTTTTTCTAGATGAGCCTGAAGGTTTTCTAGGAATGAAACGGTTTCTTTTATGATAATTTGCCTCTCTTCTTCGTGATCTTTATTGAAGTATGAATATATGAACCCAGTAGACATTTGGGTTTGATTCAAAATCTCTTTTACTATTGAATATGCATTAGGGTTCATCATTTTTCGCTCAGTGATTTGTTTATAAAATATTTTACGCAATGCAGAATAGCTATGGGCTCTTCGGTTAAGATGGTGAATATGTCTTGGTATTCAGAAAACTCTGCTGCAAAATGAAGGCTCGGTTTCCAATTTGATATGTTTGTTTTGTTTACGTTCTCTTTGACGATGGTAAAAGTATGTGCTCCAGAATTTCTGCCGAATATAATGTCGCACTTTGTACTCAAGAATGATAATTCGTTAAGGTTGTTGCTTTTTCCGATTACATCTTCTGCAAAGTAAATGTTTTTTAAATGAGCCAACTTATAATTATCTTTATTACTTACCAAGAAAGAAACGCTTGGAAATACATGCGCTAAATCGTGGATAACGTAAGATAAATCATAATTATTTGTTTGGGTCGAGTTGCCATTTTCATTACAAAATAAAATTTTTAAATCTGAACTTGTTTCTCTAAGCCATTTTTCAGCAGAAGACGTGTCGTAATGCTTGTAATCTATTCGCGGAAAATAATCAAAAGCATTTTTTGACATACTCATGCCAAGCTCTTTATATATATGAGAAAAATTTTTATACAAAGTTTTAAACTTTACTCCATCGTACTCTGAAGAGTAGTCTAATTGTGTTTCGTACCAAGTGTTGATCACTGTGTAGTCTTTATGTTTTGATATAATTTGCCTACTTAATGGATTACTAGTGTCTAGTCTTTCTACGGGGATTTTGGCTGTGGATAATGGGGTATGTATTAAATTTTCTATATCGCCAATAAGATTTTTATGATGATTATGAATATAATAATATTTATCAAACTTATTGAAGCTTACAATCTCTTTAACGAAAGACCTAGAAGCATGGACATCTCCATTCCCAAAAGCGTTGAAGAAATACAAATCCATATTTAATAAGTTTTATGTTTTCTTTGGATGTGCTTTCCGTCGTCTAAAGATTTTCCATTAAGCCCGTCAGAAATAATTTCCACAACCTTTTCATCGATCTCATCGATCAATTGGTTTCTTTGGATATTTAAATCGCAAGCCTTTTTTAGACATTCCCATAGTTCCTCTGCGCCTTCTTCGGTTTCCCAATATTTTTCCTTAAATTCAGAAAAAGACATCCTCCGTATTTCATACAAAACCTCTTGGTTATTCCACATTTTTGCGTCTGCGGTGAATAGTTTATCTATTAGTGCTCCTAATGTATCAGCCATAGCGTTTCCTTTTAAAAATTTACAAGTTTACTGAAGTGTTTCTGGTCTAGTATATAAACTGGATTAAATCCAGCGTCTTTTAATAGGTTAGATTCTTTTATAGCTCCGAATCCAAACTTTCTATTTTCGTCTTTGCGTCTAAATTTTATAACCTTCCAAGGGTCGAGATTTTTCAAAAAACAGACTTGCCTAGCTATGTCCAAGTGGCGGGTAACTCTTCCGCTTCCTACGTTAAGAATGCCCGCTTTGCTATAACCGTTTTTGGAAAGCTCTTCTAGTATAATTTCTTTTATCACTTTGGGTGTTTCAGCTATATACGTTAAAGTTTTAATAAAATCTCCAAGCAAAAGATAATCAGCGGCAAATGACCCATTATTGTAAAGCTCTATATCGCTCTCGTTTTTGACGCACTTTTTAATGTAACTTAAAATAGAACATGGTTTATCTATTGAATATAGACTGCTTGGCCTAACGATTAGCTTCATCATATTAGGCGCGTAAAACCCTTTAACGTACATTTCAGCGAGCACTTTACTAGATAAGTAAGGCATTGCGCGAGAGCAGTCGTATGGGCTATCTTTGTCTACAAATTTAAGCCCATTGCTTTGAAGTAGATTAGCGCTAGAAACATGAACAAAATTTTCAATACCAGCGTCATGCGCCAAGGTTAATACGTTGAATGTCCCTAGCCCATTTACATCATTACATTTTTGTAGCTCTTTCAAGTCTGAATAGTTTTTGGGTATATATGCAGCAAGGTGAAAAATGATTTCCGCGTTTTTAAATTTATCAATAACATGGGAAGGAGGAGGCTCCCTGATGTCCCAAATAGAGCTATTTAATTGAAATACTTCGTGCCCCGCGTTAACTAATGACGCGGTAAAAGCTTTTCCAACAAAACCATTTGCTCCCGTTACGACAACTTTTTTCATTTTAAAACGTCTTCAGGGCCGACAATCATTTCGTCCCAGTACCTTAAAATCATGGCGTCTTTTTTTATCATTGGCTGTTTTACTTGTTCATCTAACAAGAGATACCGCAAGCACATCTCTACTTCGTTAAAGCCAACCTTTTTTCTTAATGGGGTTGTTCCTGAAAATCTAGAGTTGATCTCGAAAACTTTGGGATTGCCTTCGTTGTCGATTCTAAATTGAAAATTAATTGGACCGAACGGTTTAACTAAATTAGTCCAGCGTTCGACTGCCTCGTTCAGTTTTTTATCTTCTACCGTATAAGCTCTATAAGTATTTCCATCCTTTAAGTCTCTACGCATCACAATAACAGCCCTGCACTGGCCGTCAAAGTATATACCGCTTGCGGTGTATTCTTCGTCTGGCGAACCAAGGCATTCTTGAATAACAGGATTTTTGGTTTTTGATATCGCCTCCATCAATTGCTTTTCATTTTCGACCTTTTCGACCCCATAAGACCTTGCCCCTTCTCTTGGTTTAACGATTAATGGGAAGCCCGTTTTTTTGATTATATTTTCTATAGCAGGGGCTTGGTCTGGAAGAGCAGACATAGTTGCTGGTAAGCCATTAAGCTCAAAAAATTTAGCCACTTTATACTTATCGTTTCCTAGCTCTATGACAAACGGGTCGCTTACTAAAATTTTAACGCCAGTTTCTTGTTCGATTTCTGTTTTGCTAGCAGACAGTTTATGTAGCTCTACGTCAGTTCCTACTAGTAATGCATCTAAAGATTTTGATTTTATCGCTTTTTTAATTGAAGAAATGTAATTGTCGTCTTTAGCCATAGGCACAAACATAGAATCATCACACCAATACAATCCAGTAGAGAGAGAATCTAAACACAAGCCAACGGCACTTAGATGTTCGTCTGTTATGCTTCTAACGATGCCTTGTCCTAATAAGCTACCCGCACCTGTTACTCCTACCTTATGGGTTCTTGAGAATTTCATCTAAAACTTTGGTTGTAGAACAGTTGTTAACATACTCAAATATTTTAACTTGCGCAAGGTCGTTTCCCACAACGTTCTTGGGGTCGTAATCCCCACCCTTTACAATAATGCTTGGCTTTATTTTTTTAATCAATTTAATTGGAGTCTCTTCGGAAAACACGATGACTTCGTCAACATATTTTATTGATTCGAGGGCAAATTTTCTAGTTTTTTCATTGTTAAATGGTCTTGCGCTTCCCTTCAGGGCTTTGACGCTAGAGTCACTGTTTAAGCCTACAACAACTTTGCCTTCATTTCCCGCTAATTCCCTACAATATTCCAGTATTTTGAAATGGCCATAATGAAGAACATCAAAACATCCGTTTGTAAATATCAAGTTTTTATTCATTAGAGATTAAGGTTATCATCGAGATCATTTTTAAAGATTCCAGTTAAAATATTTGACTCATTGGAGTCGGGCGTCCTTATACAGTCTTCCACGTTGCTGTAGGTAATTAATATATATCCCAACTCATTCATAAACTTTCTTAGAGAGCTTTTGTTGAAATGCCAAAGGTGTTCGTCTGGCCTTCTATGTTTCCAGTTTAAAAACCATTCGTCTGATAAGTAGTGACACTCTGGAACAGAGATGTAAATATATGAAGTTTTTAATTTTCTTATTTCATATATGTCTTCAAAGTGTTCTAAGACATCAAAGAAACAAACCACATCGAACCTTTCTTCGTATATGTCTTTTACAAACCTACACCCTTCTGGAACTGGGTATCCATTAACATCGAAACCAGCAGGGTCTGAAATAAAATCTTTAGCGCAATTTAAAAAATCTCCATTTCCGTATCCAATGTCTAAAATCTTTGAAGGGGTTTCGGGTATAGCCCCAAGCAAAAAACCTAATCTTAAAAAAGACATTCTTCTTGAAAGCTCTCCGTAAGAATTATACCTTTCGTCAATGTACCGTGTGTCGTACTTTTTTTTCTTATCAAAAAAACTGCTTTGCTTTACCAACCCGTTTAGCATTTTTTCATAATTATCAATCATAATAAGTCTTGAAAACGTCCATTGTTAGTTGTTCGTCAACTATTCTTTTAGGCGATAACACATGGTTAAAAACTATTCCTTCTCTTTGTAAAAAAGAACCATGAAGCTCATCAAGCCTTCGATTAAAAACGTCTTTACCCATAATGTAAGTGCAGTCGTTTTTTGGTTCATCATACCAAGACGGAAAACAGTTCAGCCAAATAGCTATGTTGGGATAATTATCGAATAATAAAGAAACTTCGTATGGCCCACTTGGAACACCCACAAAAAGCTCACATCGTTTAAGCAAATACTTCAAAACAAAGCTGAATGGTATTCTTTTATTTTTAAATATTTCAAAGTAAGAAAAACTATCATACTCTTTAGATTTCAAAGAGTGGTCTCCTTCAAGCGCTCTGTCTTCGAAAGAAATAAAATACCACTTATCGTCATGAGCCTTAAGATTTTTAATAAAGCCTCTAGGCTCTTCCGCTTCTCGCCCAGTTTTAGTTTCTTCCCTGAAAGAATAGCCCCAATTTTTTTCTATGAGTGTGTGTCCAGTTCTGTTAATCAAGCAAAGCTTTCGTTTACGGCTTATATCAAGCTCGTTCTCCATGATTGCGTCAAGCTTCTTTTCGAAGAAGTTAGGTATTTCAAGCGATATGCAATTATGAAGAGGCTTTTTGAGCGCGGGGTCGTTTTCGTCCATGAAGTTTCTAAGTTGGTTTCTGGCTTTTGTATGAAAGGGAAATGCAGAATAACCAAAGGTCTCACTAAAGCCGTAGGCTCCATAGCGTATACTATTTTCTTTACAGATGCTTGCGAGGTTTTTTGGGAAAATTATTGTTTTATTTTCATAAAAATTAAAATTGGGTATACCTTGGTCTGCTCCGTGTGAATGATTGATTCCTTCAGTAATGTAAATTGGGTGGATGTTTTCTGCGGCTCCATCTAAAATAGATACGTAATCATCTCCAAATCTAGTAACAAAATAATTATTGCTTTTGTCAGCATGATTTAATATGAAGCCAAGGAACACCCAATCCCCTAGGCCGTGTGGCCAATAAATTAATAAATTTTCATTACGAAAAGCAAAAAGCTCTCGGTACTGATGCTCTTTGAAAATCTTTATATCGTATGGCTCGGTCTTCACTTTTAAAATTCATAAAACTTATATTCAGCATTGGTGTTCTTTAAGTTTAAGCATTCGTCAATGAACTGTTCAGAGACAGAAGAAGCCTTACATATATAACACCTTGTTTCAGAATTACGAATTATGCGTAGAGCTTCTTCACTAGCTTTTGCCAGTGAGGAATCACTTGGATGACTTCTTAGGATATGCATCCAAGGGATATCTAAATCAAAACAAATCTGAGATAAGGTAAACGGAATAAGGGTGTTCGTATGGCTTATAAGCTCTTCGTTTTCCCCGCTGTAGGAAGCGCAGTTTATGATAAACTTTGGGCTCGTTGATTCTATTAGCATTTTAACATACTCTGCGTGGTGCAAGTCAATAAGCTCTTGACTCGGCGCAAAGAGAGGGACTTCGTCTTTGACTAGTCTTTCTTTAAAAAGAGAACCAACTTTTCCACTACCACCAAACAGGAAAACATCAAGGTTTTCAGGGATAAATAATCCTTCACTCATAAAGGATAATAATCTTTATTTACGAAAAAGTCAATATTTTTACAAAAAAACTACCTCATTTGGTCGATTTTTTCTTCGAGCTTATCGAATCTTTCGTCCATTCTTTCTGCGAAGTTAATGAAGTCATCTTTTCTGAGGTATTTTTCGGGTATAGATAGAGCTAAAGCGGTGAGGTCTTCGTGCATCTTTTTGTAGTCAGCCAGCGCGTTATCGTTTAGCTTACGATAATCTTCTTGCATCTTGTTCATGAGGCCAAATATAACTTTGAGCATCCACCCGCCAAAAAAGACTATCACGCCAAGTGTGATATTAATAATAGCTTGCCAATTGAAAGTCTCAATACCCGTCATTACGTTATATTATTACACGCAACTAAGAGCCACAGGCTTCACAAGCTTCAGGATTTTCAATCGAACATGCTATTTGATCCTTTTCCTCTTCTTTTTTCTTAATTTCGACCCCTAAACCTTTTAGGGCTTGTGCTTTTGGCTGCGTTCTTAAATAATACATTCCTGTTTTCAAGCCTTTTTGCCACCCGTAAAAATGAGCAGAGTTAAGTTTTCCAACGTTTACGTCGCCCATAAACAAGTTCATAGATTGCGATTGGCAAATATAGATGCCTCTTTCTGAAGCTAAATCGATAATTGTTTTCTGAGGAATTTCCCATACGGTTTTGTAGAGAGACTTTATTTCATCTGGTATACTCTCTATATTTTGAACTGAACCGTTTCCGTCAAACAATTTGTATCGCATTTCTTCGTCCCATAAATTTAAATTTATCAAGTCTTGAATGAGATATTTATTTATAACAACAAACTCTCCACCTAAAGTATTCCTTTTGTAAAGATTACTAGTAAACGGCTCGAAGCATTCATTATTTCCTAGGATTTGAGCAGTAGACGCGGTTGGCATCGGAGCTAATAGTAAAGAGTTTCTGACTCCATGCTTTTTAATTTTCTTTTTTAGATCATCCCAATCCCAAGTATCCGATGGCTCTTTTTCCCAAAGGTCAAATTGGAATTTTCCTTCTGACAATGGGGAACCTTTGAAAGTTTCATAAGCCCCATGTTCTTGAGCTAAGTCTATGGACGCTCTCATTGCTCCATGATAAATAGCGGCAAAAATCTCTTTATTTAAAGCAGAAGCCTCTTCTGATTCGAAAGAATGACCCAGCAACGCAAACGTGTCCGCTAAACCTTGAACACCAATTCCTATGGGGCGATGGCGTAAGTTAGATTTTTTTGTTTCTTTGGTCGGGTAAAAATTTACATCAATTACTTTGTTTAAATTTAATGTGACTTGGTAGGCACACTGTTCTAGTTCGTCAAGATTGTAAGTTCTTTTTGTTTTGTCCTGAGAGCGGACCTGTCCAGTAGGGATTTCTACAAATTTATTTAATGCGATGCTTGC